>Ga0082335_1002771_pt1 | contig 31390 bp, 37 predicted proteins | sample Subgrocontami58m_FD_72375 | JGI IMG/M metagenome (GOLD analysis project Ga0082335, IMG submission 72375) | Subsurface groundwater microbial communities from S. Glens Falls, New York, USA - GMW37 contaminated, 5.8 m (SPADES assembly) (version 2) ...
AAAAAATCGTGGGAAATCCTTTTGAATTCTTGGGATTCCGCCACTCCCGCCACACACGCTCGCGCTTCGCGCGAGCCGAATTTTGGGCTTCATACTAACTGGCTCCGCGGGTTGGATTCGAACCAACGACCAAGTGCTTAACAGGCACCTGCGCTACCACTGCGCCACCGCGGAATGTTTGAAAATACTATCAAAAAAAGGCTGTATTTGCAAAAATATGCTCAACCCTTTATTTGTTACGAGTTATTTGTTATTTCAACGAGCGAGGAGCGCGTGGAAGTGTAATCACTTACACGGCGTCCGAGCGAAGTTGAATTAAAGGTTCAATACCTCGGGGCTTGCCCCGAGGAACCTTTATTTGTTAACTCATGTATATTCATGTCAAAGTTACCCCAGGCGCGAAACGAGAATCGCTAAAAAAGATCAAGGCTGACCACTATGCCATCTCGGTCAAAGAACCGGCGGAGAGAAATTTGGCGAATAAGCGTGTTACGGAGCTTCTTTCGGCTCATTTTGCCACGCCTTTAGGTAAAATTCGCATCATAAACGGACACCGTAGCCTGTCTAAGATTTTTAGTATCGACTGATTTTGTCCCCGGCCCGTTTTTTGATATAATTAAGAAACCTAAGGAATGAATCCCGTAGTAGAAAATGGCATTGGGGTTCTAAAGATTTATAAGATAGTGGAATAATGAATAATTACAAACATAACTTAAAATAGTGGTAACGGAGCTCCCCGAGGAGCCATGCCATTTTTCACTACGGGATGAAAATAGACAACATAAAAGCAACAAAGATGGAGCTGACCCCGGCTATTTCCGACTATGCAACCAAGCGGCTGGGGATGCTTGATAAGTTTGTAAAAAGAAGCGATACCAGCGCTTTTGCAACAATAGAGGTGGGAAAGACCACGCGCCATCATTTGCAGGGAGATTTTTTCTTTGCGGAAATAAATGTTCACATTGCCGGCAAGGATTTACGCGCCGTGGCGGAGAAAGACGACCTTTACGCCGCTATAGATGAAGCCAAGGATGAAATAGTCCGCGAACTGACTCACCACAAAGATAAACAGCAAACACTTGTAAGGCGGGGAGGAGTAGCTATCAAAAATATTTTAAAAGGCATAGGCGATTTCGGCAGGGGGGTTGGCGGGAAAATCACTTCTTTCCGTTTTAAAAAATACAGAAAGTAAACACGGATAAAATGAACACAAGCGGAATGACAAATTGGGTTTTGCTTTTTTTTTCCGTAACGATAGCCCTCGTTAGTATTTATTATTTTATTAATTTAACCGAGAACGAAGCGGATCGTTTTATGGCGATGACGCTTGAGAATACGGCCTCGGCAAGCAAAATGAACAAAACAACAAACGGACAAAGCGATAATGTCGCCGATAAAATAGTAACGCTAAAAACAAATTACGGAGAAATTGAGCTTGAGCTTTTTGCCGACACTGCGCCGAACACTGCGGCAAATTTTAAAAAGTTGGCCGAAAGCGGATTTTACAACGGGGTAAGATTTCATCGTGTCATCCGAGGTTTTATGATTCAGGGAGGCGACCCGCTTTCAAAAGATAGCGGGCAGAAGGCAAGATGGGGAATGGGCGGGCCCGGATATCAGTTTAACGACGAGCTTACTGGAAAAGAGAAATATTCGCAGGGAACGCTTGCTATGGCTAACTCCGGTCCGAATACGAACGGCAGCCAATTTTTTATCGTGACCGCAAATCCCGCACCGCTCCCGCCATCTTATACCGTCTTCGGCAAGGTGATTAAGGGAATGGAGGTGGCGCTTATTATTGAAAATGTAGAAACCGGCCCGAATGACCAACCGGTTCAAGATGTGGTGATTGAGAAAGCGGCGGTGAAATAATAGATAACCCCGGAGTAGAGAATACTCACTACAGGGCAAACTAATAGCCCGCCTAAATTTTTTGATTGCAAAAATTTAGGCGGGCAAGCAAAAGACAGCGTGCGTAAACAAGGGAGAGAAAATCTCTAAATTCCGCGCAAAAAATCGCGATAATCCATTTCTTTTTTGCCTTCCGGTAGGACGCGTTTTATTTTAAATTCGCCGTTCACAAATTCGGCATTTTTTATGACCACTCGTGTTTCCCCTCCCTTCTTTTTTGTGAAAAAATATACTCCCGGCCAGCCATAGTAGGCGAGATATTTTCGGTAATTTTTTTCTGGCGGATCATTTGTGTCTATCAGCCCGTCCTCCTTGTTTATTTTTTTCGTGCGGGTGGCCTCGGCGTGATTTTGCTCGCGATATATTGCTGTTCCGTCTATGATTTTTGGTATTATCGCGACGAGCATTTTTTTGCCGATGTCGTTTAGGCGGTTCCGAAGTTCCGGAGAAGTTTCATTTTCACCGACAGAGATTTTTTCTTCCGCCACAATCGGACCGGCATCCAATTCAAAAACCATTTTTTGTATTGTCACTCCGGTTTCCTGGTCTCTGTTTAATATGACTGATTCAACGGGCGTGGCCCCTCGATATTTCGGGAGCAGGGAATAATGAATGTTGAAAGTGCCATATTTCGGAATATCTATTACTTCTTGGGGGAGAATTTTGCCGTAGGCGACAACGATGAACAAGTCACAATTAACAAGCAACAATTGACGACAAAATTCGGAGTCCAGTTTCAATGGCTGGAGGACGGGGATGTTGTTTTGCTCGGCCCAGATTTTAGCCGGCGGGGGAGTGAGCGCGAGTCCGCGCCCCTGGGGTTTGTCCGGAGAGGTAACGACTAGAGCAGGCGCCATCCCGGCGGATTTGAGTTCTTCTAAAATAGAAACGACCAATTCTGGCGTGCCGAAGAAAATGCATCTTATTTTTTCCGATTGATTTTTCATATTTTGTTACGAAACTTATATCACATTATTTACCAAACTTAAGTTTTTTGTAACATGTAACATGTAACTTGTAACATTTAAATTTATGATTAGATTCCCTTGCGTTACATGTTACAAGTTACAGGTTTTGCGCTTTCGCGGGCGGTATATTCTCCACATCCTTGGCTTTGTCTATAAAAAGAATACCATCCAAGTGGTCGGTTTCGTGCTGGAATATCTGCGCCAAAAGTCCGCTTGCTCCGCGAGTGAATTTCTTTCCTTTTTCGTCATAGGCTTCCACCGCGGCTTTTTCCGCGCGCCTCACCTTGCCGTATAACCAGCGTACCGACAGGCATCCTTCCACAATATACAGCTGTTTTTTTGAAAGTTTGGTGAGTTTTGGATTTGCGAATGCCACATCGGGATACTTGGATTTATCGCTTGCCGAGACCTCGTCAATTTCCGGATTTTTGTCCAAAGCAAAAGCTTTGCCCGATACGACAAAAATGCGGATAGGCAATCCTATTTGAGGGGCGGCGATAGCCACGCCGTCTTCTTCTTTTGCCAGCGCGGACTTCATATTGGCGATTATGGCCTTTATTTTTTTGCCGGTAATTTCCGAAACTGGCACTTCTTTGGCCTTTTCCCTAAGCATCGGTTCGCCGTGCTGAATAATTTTTGAAATCTTTAAAACAGTTTTCGTCATGCGCTTTTTAGTATAGCATGGTCTTGACAAAGAACGATAATGGGTGATACGGTTATCACAGAATTGTAACCCCTCGTAAACTTACTTCTGGAGAGGAAAAATCATGGCAGAATGCTTTTTTTGCGGGAGTTCTCTAACTCCCGAGAAAGACGGAGCCGGAGCGAAAAAAGAGCAAGAAATTCAAAATGCGGAGGAGAAAGAAAAAAGAGCAAGAAAAACATGGTACGAACAATATCGTCCAAGAGCGTTAACGTTTGGTTCTTTTCTCATAACAATTCTCATAACAATCGCAACGTTTCTGATTACCTTTACGATTGCCGCTGCGATTTTTGGGGTAATTGGGGCGAGGGTTTTTGTGATTATCATTATGGCCGGTGGTATTAGCGCCTTAGTCGCTGCGAGTATTTTTCTCAGACAAGGCGAAAAATATAAAAAAGTTCTCGCCGAGGCCAAAGCAAAGTTTTTCAAGGAACGCCCCGAAGAGTTTGAAAGTGTTTTCGGTTTGGAAGCGCGCCTTTTCAGACAAGCCCACCATGGCTACCCCTCAAGCTTCGAAGAAGAAAAATAAAGGTGAAATACCAAGCGCTCGACAAAATTTTGCCTGGCGTTTTTTTTGTGCGTCATTTGTTGTTTCTAAGAATTTTTCCTCATCGGCCCATTCGTACGAATGGGCCGATGAGAGCGGAAGAATACGGATGACCTCACGGATTGTTTTTTAGAGAATGCTGTCCGGATCTACCGATATCGCGTATTTAGGAGACAGGGTTTTCAGTTTGCCGAGAATTTTTTCATCAACCCATTTTCCTTGCGGTACTTTTATGAGGACATGGGCGCGAACGGAAACTCTGGTATTTTCATACGAGGTCGCGTACGAACGAACAGCATGCCCGTCAAACAACTTGGCAATATCATCCATTTCTTTTTCCGAGCGGTCGCGTTTGGCGTCCCAGCTTATTTTTACAAGAGTCACGAACGGAGGATAGCCGAACTTTTTTCTTTCCCCGACTTCTTCGCGGTAAAAAGAAAGAATATCTCCGCGGAATCCCTGATTTATCATTGACCTCTCGCTTCCCTGCGTTTGCAAAAGAATGGTTTTTTGAGTTTTGGCGCGAAGAGAAAGTATAAGCGAGAAGATTTTTTCATTTATGCGAAAATCGGGAATCGTGAGAAATGAATCAATGCCGACAATGGCGCTTGATTCAATCGGTCGGTAGAGGTATGGCAACATCATTTCCGTTCCCACAAGAAGCGCCCCCTGGGTACCGTAAAAATCAGAAGCTATTTTTCTTGCCGCCCGGCCCCCCTTTACGGTATCACTGTCTATTCTGAAAATATTAAGACCAGGCAGTTTCGAAGAAATCTCTTCTATGATTCTTTCAACACCTCCGCCAAGCGAAACAAGCCGCCAACTGCCGCAACCGAGGCATCGCTCCTCGCCGTCGCGTTCCACCTTCTTTTCGTTCCCGCATTTATGGCAAAGGAAAAATCTTCCTTCTTTTTTTTGGTGCAGAACAAGAGGCGCGCCGCAGTTCTCGCAGGACAAAATTTTTCCGCAGTCGTTGCAGACGGTTACCCCGGCTATACCGCGTCGTCCGACCAAAATCGCCAAGTGGTCGTTTCCGCGTCGGCTAAGTTCAATCAGGGCCTCTAGTTCGTTGCTTATGAGGACAAAAGGCTTGCCGGCTGTTTTCCCGGGATACGCTTTCATGTCCACGATTGTTCCGGAAGCGGTTCCCAGCGAGCGGAATTTAACCGAAGTGAAAGGCAAAAGTTCATGCTCGTGGTAGCGATAAAGAGTTTCTGTCCGAAGAAAAATGTCTCCCATAATAAATCTAAGGTTGCGTTCCTCGGCGTAGTGTTCGGCGAATTTTCTTATATCTATTTCCGGGCGGCCTATTGTTTTGTAATGGCGGGAATTTTCTTTCTCAATAATCAATGTCTTTATATCCCCGCGAGGCAGGCCAAGAAAAGAAGCAGTGCCGAGTATCACAATAGGATGGTTTTCTTTAAGAGCCTTTTGCCATTCGCAGAGCAGTGCTTTTTTAGAAAGTCTGCCATGCAAGGCAAAAGTATATTCTTTTATTCCTTTTTCAAACGCGGAGAGCGCCATCAAGACATCTTCTCCGGTGGGGAAACAAATAAAAACGGAAGCCTTACGGGCGAATTCTTCCCTAACGAGGCTTTTGTAAGCGGCTAACCTATCTTCGTCTTCCGATTGGCAGATCAGTTTTTCTATTTTAAGCTTGGGAACGCTGGCATTTTTTGCAGAGTGTTTTTTTTCTTTGCGGACGGGTATTTCAAGGGGCGAATCAAGCACGGCTTTTGGCACAAAAGACTGGATTACGCTTCCTACCGGCGCGACAAAATATTCCGCGCTTCTTTTCGCGGCGTTTATAAATTCCGGCAAAAAGACATCAGGTTTAACGGACCCTATTTTTTTGAGGACGAAGGGCGCGTTTTTTACGCTGGCTTTGGCGCTTGATACCTCCTCAACCGAAACTATAACCGCGCTTACCTTTCGGCTTCTGACCATAACGGAAACAATCGCTCCGGGAGAAATATCCTTACCGCTCCAGTAAGTTAAAGTATCTTTGAAAACTCCTTTGGCGATTGGAATAACGGTTACGATTTTCATCTTTTAATTTTACAATTTACAACTAACAATTTACAAAAAAGCTGAATAATTGCCCCCCGATTGTTACTTGCGTATTGTTAATTGTTAATTTGTTTTGCTTATAGCGTCACTTTGTAGATTGTTGGACCGTCTTTGACGTAGAAATTACCGTCGCTGCCGATGCGAAAGTCAGGGTCTCCGCCGGCGTATACAAGGGCGAAGTTTTGTATCTTTCGGGTGTCCGTTTCCACGGCGTATATTCCGTTTTTGCGCGCTATAACAATCACATCGTTCCGTCCGGGGTAAAAGTCAAAAGTTTTTATTTTGGTCGGAGAGGAAAATACGGTTATTTTTTCCGCGCATTGCCGCTTGTATTCATCGCAAAAGGCAGACGGCGCCTCGCCTAGATTCCCCAGCCATTTGGCGTAAATGGCGTCACTTTCCCTTATCAAGGTTACCTTGTTTCTGGTTACGGTAGAAGTGGCTGCTCCAGATTCCGTAGTAAGCTTATCTATCGTGGTTGTGGACAGCTTGGTGGAAAAAATCGCCAGAACGTCCGCATAGACGGGATTCTTGTCTTTGGACAAAGAGCCGTCTTCTTTTACAATCATTTTTGTAATTTCTTCAAGTTTTGGTTCGCGCGGGACCAAAAATGAATGCGCTTCGGACACCAGCTGTTCGTGGACCTTGAGCTCTTTTGACCACGGCCAATATCCGTCTTTGTAGATAAAAATAAAATAAGTCCCCGGTTTTAAATTTTGGGCGAAAAAGTTTTTCTGGATAATGTTGGTTGTTTTTTCCAGTTTGTTGTTTATGTAGATTTCCGCGCCGGAAACGGGCGCGGACACAAAAACCCCCCCTGTTTTTACCAGAGTTAAATCATTACCGATGCGGTATCCGCTCGTGTAAAGCAAAAGCACGGGAATAGCAAGCAGAAAAACAACAAAAAACAGCAAAAAATACAAACGTCGTTTTTTTAGGGTCAATGGGCTCATCCCGTTAGAGGCAGGTCGCGGTCAACCCGTCCTTGTTTAATCTATATTTGTAAATTGTTTTGCTATTCTCCATAATTTTATTTAAGTTTGTGTTTTATACCGTGACCGCGGCCTCTAACGGGACTGATATTTACGATATTACACAAAAAACACCGCTTTTGAAAGTTTACCCGCACACTAAGTTTATCGCTGCTTTTTTGTTTTGCGTTGAACATAAAGCTCAAAATATCATTACCTACAGAAAATTGTTGCTAAAGAAACAGTTTTTTTGAAAAAGCAAAACGGGGATAAACTTAGTGTCCGGGTGAATTTGTAAAAAGCCGCGGAACAGTTTAAGATTGGCTCTATGACTAAGGAACATTTTCTAATTTCCGGCCTTTCCGGGAAGAAAAAACTTTCCGGAAAAATTCGGATAAACGGCGCCAAAAACGCGGCTCTAAAAGCTATGACTGCTTCAATTCTTTTCGGCGATTCGGTTAAGCTTGAAAATATGCCGAAGATAGAGGACGTTTTAAGAACCGCGGATTTGCTTAAAGAACTTGGAGCAAAGGTTTCAATGAGCGAAAATCGTATCTGCGAAATAGACCCGAGGGGCATTTCTTCCACGGACCTTTTGAGCGAAATATCAAAACGACTTCGCGCGTCCATTGTTTTGTCCGGTCCGCTTCTTGCCCGTTTTGGCAAAGTAAGTTTTCCTCATCCCGGAGGATGCGTTATCGGGGCGCGGCCGATAGATCTTTTTCTTGAAGGATTCCGAAAAATGGGAGCCGGAGTTTCCGTAGAAGATGATGGCGAGCGGGCGCGCTATGTCGTTTCCACTTTCGGCAAAAAGCTCAAAGGGGCGGAAATTTTTTTCAGAAACCAAAGCGTTACCGCCACGGAAACATTTATGATGGCTGGGGTTCTCGCGGAAGGCGAGACTGTTATCAAAAACGCGGCTTTGGAACCCGAAATCGCCGCCCTTGCTCAATTCCTGAATAAATGCGGCGCTAAAATTGAGGGTGCCGGCACTTCCACCATAAAAATAAAAGGGGGGAAACTCCTCTCTGCGAGCGGTAAATCTTACCTAATACCGCCGGACAGAATTGAGGCAGGAAGCTTTCTGGTGTTGGCGGCTCTTGCCGGGCGCGATATTACGATAACCGACTGCGAACCGCTCCACATAGAATCGCTTGTCGCGCTTCTCCGGTATTCCGGAGTGGAAATGGAAGTAGGGAAGAGCGATATCCGGATTAAGGGCAGTGTGTCCGGCAAAAAGAAAAAATATCGCGCGGTGGATTTGAAAACTCATGAATATCCGGGATTCCCGACGGATTTACAGGCGCCAATGGTGGTATATCTTACGCAAACCGAAGGTGAAAGTTTAGTCTTTGAGACGATTTTTGAAGGACGGCTTAATTACGCGGAATCACTTGAACGGATGGGGGCGAAAATAACGACCATGGATCCACATCGTGTTATGGTAAAAGGGCCGACACCGCTTTTGGGCAAAGAACTTGAAAGCCCCGACCTCCGGGCGGGGCTGGCGTTCGTTATCGCGGCCGTTATTGCTAAAGGAGAGTCGGTCATACATAATGTCTACAATATTGATAGGGGATATGAGCGGGTGGAGGAACGATTAAGAGGAATAGGGGTTTCAATAGAAAGAATGTCTGATTTGGTATAAGTTGTGGTTTTGGCGTATTTGTTTTAGTTTTTTGATTGTAAGCTTGCCCACCTAAGTTTTTGTTTTGCAAAAATTTTGGCGGGTAAATTGATTGTAAGTCACTTGTCCTGTTAGAAGTTAGTTACTAGTATCTGCGTTACGAAAAACAAAGCCGGAGGCGCTTCGCTCACACATGTATATTTTTACCACTATAATAAATATGAACTTCTAATAGGATGTCTTTTTTTTCTCAAAAACTTGGAATTGATTTAGGCACAGCCAACACATTGGTTTTTTTGCCGGGCAAAGGGATCGTATTAAACGAACCCTCGGTGGTGGCGGTTTCCGAGGCGGATAACCGAATTTTGGCCGTAGGCAACGAGGCTAAGGAAATGATAGGCAAAACCCCCGAAAGCATAATCGCTTATCGTCCGATGAAAGACGGCGTTATCGCGGATTACCGCGTAACCGAAGCAATGCTCCGATATTTTATCGGCAAATCGCTCGGCCGATGGAATATTTTTAAGCCGGAAGTAATGATTTCCGTTCCGGCCGGAGTAACATCAACCGAACGGCGCGCGGTGGTGGAAGCGGCCATAAAGGCTGGCGCCAAAAATGCTTATGTGGTCAAAGAGCCGATACTCGCAGCAATCGGCGCGGGTATTCCAATCCATGAAGCCGAAGGCCATATGATAGTTGATATTGGCGGCGGCACAACCGATGTGGCGGTCATATCTTTGGGCGGAATCGTGGCTTCAAATTCGGTTAAATGCGCGGGGAATCACGTGGACCAAGCTATCGCCGATTACATAAAAAAAACATTCAATCTGGCTATCGGGGACAAAACGGCGGAAGAGGTGAAAATTAACATCGGTTCGGCAATTCCCACGGAGGAAGAATTGACAATGACAATCCGCGGACGCGATTTTATCGCCGGACTTCCTCGCTCGGCGCAAATTTCCACCAATGAAATCGTCAAAGCCATTGATAAAGAATTGCGGGTGATGATTAAGGCCATAAAAGATGTTTTGCAGGATACTCCGCCGGAACTTTCTGCCGATATTATTGAAAACGGGATTATTATGACAGGCGGGACTTCACAGCTCCGTAATTTTCCGGAACTTGTGTATCGCCGGACGGGAGTCAAAGCCATTCTGGCCGACGAAGCGCTTTATTGCGTGGCCAAAGGTACGGGCATCGCGCTGGAACATTTGGAGACGTATAAGAAGTCTATTATCGCAAAGCGATAGTTTTTCTTTTCACGCGCCCTTGGAATGCACGCATAAAATTCTGCTGAATTTTTGCTCTGCTCGCGCCGTCGCACTGCGCAAGGCATTCCAAAAGCGTGTGGCAGGAATAGAATACCAAAAAGATAACCGCGTCTTGGAATAAAACAAGCAAACAAAAAACCGCGCGAACCGCGCGGCTAAAGAACCGTTCTTCGCTTGTTTTTTCCCGATCGGATCAGCTTGAGTGTCTTTGACCCAAAAGCTAAAGCCGATATGACACTTTCTGTTTTGGCAAGATTGCCGGCAAAACACAGAGTATGTGGAGATAACTCCCAAACATGGCGGATGCGTACCAACGCCCGCACCGGTTTTGGCATTTCGCGCCCATTTTCGTAACGCGAGCCGCCGCTTTGGGTGACACCAACGATTTCCCAGAATTCTGCCTGGTTAAACCCTAATTTCTTGCGAATCCTTCGAAGTTGAGTGGGGCTAATGAGTGCGAAAAGACGATCCATGTCTACTCCTTGTTGTGGTCACGGGACTTGTTGCTGACAACACATTACTTATTAGATGTAAATTTGTCAAATGTTAACTTAGACATTAAACTAGACGATATGGAAGGAATTAACCAGAATCAACATGCCTATTTGATTTCGGGGGAATGTGAAAAGACCATACGCGAACTTAAAAGTTCCATAGAAGAACTTTTTGGCGTAGAAACTGTCGGCAATCCCGATTATCGTCTAAGTTTTTTTGAAACGCTTGGCATAGATGAAGCGCGCAAGTTGAAAGAAGAACAGGGTTGGCGCGCTTTTTCCGGCAGAGAAAAGTTTTTCGTCGTATGCGCGGACGCCATAACCCGCGAAGCCCAAAATGCTTTATTAAAAGTTTTTGAGGAACCAACCGATGGGACATACATTTTTCTCATAGTACCAAGCATAAGGCAGATTTTGCCGACCCTGCTTTCCAGAGTGAGAGTGGTTAGACCTACAACCTACAACCTACAACCTACAACCTTTGCGGATGCGGAGGAATTTCTGGCGGCTCCAGTGGAAAAAAGATTAAATATTCCTTTTATCAAAAAGTTGATTGAGGAAAAAGAAAAACAGTCCGCAATCTCTTTTTTTGACGAACTCGAAAGCGTGGCGCGAAGAAAATTACCCGCTCAAAAAATGGCTAAAGCAGACGCGGAATTTTTTGCCGAGATTATAAAATGCCGAGGTTACGCGGGAGACAGAGCTTCGTCCGTGAAGATGCTACTTGAGTATCTTTCGTTGATAACGCCAGTAGTTAAATAGCCAGTACTTGAAATTTGATATATAGTTATAGGGTAATTTTCAATTTTACAATTTTACAATTTAGAATGAATTTTTAAATCTAAATTTTAAATTCTAAATTTTTTAACAAATGTCCTACGATTTCTCAAAATTTAAAAAGGAGACAAAAGAAACTGAAGAATGGCTCGGAAAAGAGTTTTCCCAGCTCCACACCGGGCGGGCCACACCGACGCTTTTGGACGGGATTTTTGTGGAATCATACGGCTCCAAGATGACCCTTACTCACGTTGCCGCCGTTTCCGTGGAAGATTCGCGCACGCTTCGGATTTCGCCGTGGGACAAGTCTCAAATAAAAGAGATAGAACGCGCCATCGCTTCCGCCAATCTGGGACTCGGCACGGCCGTTGATGATGCCGGAGTTCGGGTTACCTTTCCTTCCCTTACAACAGAAAGGCGGGAAGATCTTGTTCGGACGGTAAAAGGGAAGCTTGAAGAAGCGCGCATCAGGGTTCGCATAGAGCGGGAGAAAACATGGGACGATATTCAGAGCAAAGAAAAAAACGGCATTATTACGGAAGACGAAAAATTTCGCCACAAGGACGAACTTCAAAAATTCGTTGATGAAGCAAACAGAAAACTTGAGGAAATGACGGGGAAAAAAGAGAGAGAAATAATGAGTTAATGATTTGAAAAATTAAAATTTTATGTCACAAAAATTTATTTTTTTTCGCGTGTCGATTGTCGTTTTGTTGCTTATTCCGAGTTTGGTTCTTGCCGCGGACGAACCACAAGTAGTTGTTCAGGCTAACGGATATGGAGGTTCGATAAACGCCGCGTACAAAGAACGCGTGGAGGTGTCGTGGAATTCCATAAATGTCGTGGAATGCAGAAAAGTAGTAACTGACACAACGAACAACAAAGTTATAGAGCAGTCGTTTGTTTCGTCAAACATGAACGGCGTAGCCGGGATAAGGCCCGAGTTGTCCCTGATGTACAAAATAGAATGCCGCAATGTTAACGGGTCTGTGGTGCAAGATAGCGTCAGGATTAACGTTAGGATGCCTGACCCAAAGGTTGACATCAAAGTAAACGGTCTTGATGAAAACAGACTCGGTTCTGGAGCTGTAACCGTGCCCGTTGGCAGTGTAGTACGCGTTTCTTGGAGATCGGAAAATGCGGTGAGATGTAGCGGGATTGGCGTGAAAGAAGACGGAACGGAAGTAAACCTCGGAAATCTATCGTTGCAAGGAAGTTCCTCCGTAAGAATACCCACTCGCCGAGGTTTTATTTTCAAATGCGTTAATTCAGACGGAGTGGAGGCAAAGGATATCGCGCGGGTGCTCGTTGCCAATGTGGTCGAAAAGAAAACATGCGTGGCGCTAAGGAGCAATCCCTATTTGGGCCTCGGAAGCGGCGAAGTAACTCTTCTTCAGCGGTTTTTATTTGAGAACGGCTATATTTCCGTTTCGCCAACGGGATATTTCGGACCGATGACCGCCGAGGCGGTGAAAAAATTTCAAAAAGCGGTTGGACTTAAAACCGACGGCCTAATTGATTCCAACACCCGGACAAAAATAACGGAAATCTCGTGTAAGTAATAACCAATAACTAATAACTAGCCCCCGTGTCCATCATTTTATTTTTAATTATTTTGGTTGTGCTCATTGTTTCCCACGAGTTCGGGCATTTTATAGTGGCCAAGTGGGCCAAAATCCGCGTGGACGAATTCGCCGTCGGTTTTCCGCCGCGGCTTTGGAGTTTGAAGCGGGGAGAAACCGAATATTCCGTAAATGCTCTGCCCTTCGGCGGCTATGTCAAAATTTTTGGCGAAAATCCCGACGACGAATCCATAAGCGGTCTGGACAAGGAACGGTCGTTTGTAAACCAGCCCAAGTGGGTGCAGGCAGGAGTGATTTCCGCAGGTGTTATCTTTAATTTGCTTTTGGCCTGGGTGCTTCTTTCCGTAGGATTTATGGCCGGTTTCCCGACGGCTCTTGGCGGTTCAGGATACGAAGCTTACGCCAAAGACACCGCGCTTACCGTAATAAGCGTAATGCCGAACACCCCCGCGAGTTTAGCCGGAATTAAATCAGGCGACAAAATAAAATCAATTTCAGCGGGCGGAAGTAATTTTTTCCCAACCACAGCCGAAGAAGCGAGCTCTTTTATCGCTTCCCACGAAAATGAAAATATTTTCGTTTCTTACAATCGGCGCGGCGCGGAGGGGTCGCTTGCCATGACACCGCGCGAGGGGATAGTACCCGGCAAAAAAGCTCTGGGAATTTCGATGGACATGGTGGGAATAATTAAATTGCCTCCGCACAAAGCCGTATGGGAAGGCGCCAAGAACACATATTTTCTGACATACGCGACAGTGGGCGGACTTTTTGATTTGATAAAGAACGCTCTTATGGGGCAAGGCAGTCTCTCGGCCATAACCGGACCGGTGGGAATAGTAAAAATGGTGGGGGATGCCAGCTCTCTCGGCTTTGTTTACTTGCTTGGGTTTACGGCCATTATTTCCATAAATTTGGCTGTTGTTAATTTGATTCCCATTCCGGCTTTAGACGGAGGCCGGCTTCTGTTTGTAATAATTGAAGCGATAAAAAGAACACCGATAAAGCCGTCTGTCGCCAACGTCGTAAACACCGTCGGTTTCGCGTTTTTGATAATTTTAATGATTGTGGTGACATACCATGATATCGTGCGATTGGTGGTCGGGTAAATTCTTCTTGAATAATTCATTCTAATATTCTTGAGAATACTAGAATAGAAAATTAAAAAAAAGCGGCCGAAGCCGCTTCTCCACTCGGTGAGTGGATTACACTTGCGAAATACGTGAAATAAATTCCCTCGTTTGCCTCTGTGCTTCACGCTTATCTTTCCAGTTCATAATCTGTTCCCCGACCCGTTCAGAAAGGATTGCAAGTCCCCCAAAGACCGAGGGCGTGCCCACGATCAAGAAACCGTTCCACCAGAATGATATCATCCTAAATTCAATCGCACACAGCAAGAGGTAAAGGACGAAAGGAATTGAACTTAGAAAGAAACAACCCCAGAATATTAACGAGAATACGTTGGTTTGTCTTCCCATCTTTACGAGCGCCTGGTAGTCTGGATCATTCTCGACCGGTATTAACCGCTGGTTTTTAATGGAATTCATACGCCTCCCATTGAATGAGGATAGATTAACTATAAAGATATAAGCATAAAAGTTAGTTATTGTCAACTTTTTTCTTTTTCTCAAAAAAGTAGTGTAGAATACTCCTATGTTGCAGTCCAAACTTTTTACCAAGACGAGGAAAGAGTTTCCCTCGGATGAGGTTTCTAAAAACGCCCAGCTTTTGATTAAGGCCGGCTTCGTGGACAAGCTTCAGGCCGGCGTTTACACGTATTTGCCTTTGGGCTTCCGCGTGCTTAAAAAAATTGAAAATATAATCCGCGAGGAGATGAACAAGGCCGGCGGGCAGGAAATTCTGATGCCCTCGCTTCATCCGAAAGAAAATTGGGAGAAAACGGGACGCTGGGATACGATGGACGACTTGTACAAGCTGAAAGATTCAAGCGGACGGGAAAACGCTCTTGGGCCGACGCACGAAGAAATTGTCGTGCCCCTGGCCAAGCAATTTATTTCCTCTTATAAAAATCTGCCGGTATCCGTTTATCAGATTCAAAATAAATTTCGGATGGAACTTCGGGCAAAGTCCGGTATTTTACGCGGGCGCGAATTTATGATGAAAGACATGTATTCTTTTCACAAGGACGAGGCGGATTTGACGCGCTATTACGAAGTAATGAAAGAGTCCTACGCGGCTATCTTTAACCGCGCAGGCATTGGTGAGAAGACTTATCTTACTTTTGCTTCAGGCGGTTCTTTCAGCAAGTATTCTCACGAATTCCAGACGCTTGCTCCAAACGGCGAGGATACGATACTCATTTGCGACAAATGCAGAATTGCCGTAAACAACGAAATAATCGCCGAACAAAGCATTTGTCCGAAATGTGGCGGTAGCGATTTCCGCAAAGAAAAAGCCATTGAGGTCGGAAATATTTTTGAGCTCAAGACAAAATATTCAAAGCCTTTCAACCTCACATACAAGGACGAAAATGGGATAGATAAAGATGTGACAATGGGATGTTATGGCATAGGCCTCGGGCGCGTTATGGGTACGGTGGTTGAAGTTCTTTCTGACGAACAAGGCATTGTTTGGCCTGACTCAATCGCGCCGTTTGCCGCGCATCTTATCCAACTTACGACAAGCGACCAACAACAAACAACAAAGAAAGAAGCGGAGAATTTTTACAACATCCTTGTCAAAAACGGAGTAGAGGCGCTTTATGATGACCGTGCGGACAAAAGCGCCGGAGAAAAATTTGCCGAGGCGGATTTAATCGGGATTCCGTACAGAATCGTTATTTCGGAAAAAAGCATAGCAAGCGGGGGAGTGGAGATAAAAAGGCGCGACGAGGACACATCAAAAATAGTTTCCACGAACGAAGCGACTGACATTCTTACGGCTGGGACAAAAAAATGACGGATTTATTATAAGCGGGTATTTTTTGAAACAGACTTTACCATGATAAACAGATTTTACGGATTGATTTCAAACGACATAGGTATTGATTTGGGCACGGCCAACACCCTGGTTTATTTGAAGGGGCACGGCATTGTCATAAACGAGCCTTCGGTTGTGGCGGTAAATCAAAAAACCGGCAAGGTGGTGGCGGTGGGTGAGGAAGCCAAACAGATGCTCGGAAGAACCCCCGCTCACATAAAAGCCATTCGTCCTTTGGTGGACGGAGTTATCTCGGATTTTGAAGTTACGGAAGAAATGCTCGCTTATCTTATCAACAAAGCCGACAGAATGGCGTCCAAGATGGCTCGTCCACGCATTGTGGTCGGTGTGCCATCCGGAATTACGAATGTTGAAACGAGGGCGGTTTATGACGCTACCAAAAACGCCGGCGCTCGCGAAGTGCATATTGTTGAACAGCCGATGGCCGCCGCCATAGGCATACGACTTCCCATCAAGGACCCTGTTGGTTCCATGGTTATAGACATCGGCGGGGGCACCACGGACATAGCGGTAATTTCTTTGGGCGGCATTGTCAGGTCCAAAAGCCTCAAGGTGGCCGGCGACAAAATGAACCAGGACATCGTTTCTTATTTGCGCGACGAATTCAAGATCTTGATAGGAGAAAAAACCGCCGAAAGCGTGAAGATCGCCATAGGTTCGGCTTTTGACAACAACAACCAGACGGAGGCCTCCATAAAAGGCCGTGATTTGGTGACCGGGCTTCCTCGCGAGGTTATAATAACGGACGCCGATGTTAGAGAAGCGATTTCCGCGTCGGTCAATATCTTGGTTGATTCGGTAAAGGAGGTTTTGGAAATTACTCCGCCGGAAATTCTTTCCGACGTGATGAATCGCGGCATTATCTTGGTTGGTGGAGGAGCTCTTCTTTCCGGAATCGCGGAACTTTTTCGCTCTTCCTTGAATATTCCGATATATGTTGCCGAAGATCCGCTTTCTGCCGTTGCCCGCGGCACAGGAATTATTTTGGAAGACATGGACGCTTACAAGGATATTCTCATGGGGAATCAAGATGAATTACCGCCGCGATAACGAGAGCAAGAAAAGGCGAATCGGCATTCTTTTGCTGATTGTTGTTGTAGCTCTTTTTTTCTTATACCAGGGCAAGATTTTACCAGCCGTTTTTGACAAAACGCAAAATCTCGCCGCCTCGGTTTTCGGGGCGGGTACAGTGGCCGAAGAAAATGTCAAAAAAGGCGCGCTTGTCGCTTTTTCGTTTAAAAAATCTTTGGTTTCGGAAAACGAAATTCTTAAAGCCAAGATAAACGAATACGAAGCAAAAATCCTTGAACGAGACGCCCTATTCGCGGAGAATTCGGAACTAAAAGCTCTTTTGGGGAGGACAGACAAGGAAAAAATAATTTTGGCCAATATCTTGGCCAAACCCAATCAATCGCCCTACGATACGCTTGTTTTGGATATCGGAAGCGACAAGGGAATTTCCGCGGGGAATTTGGTGATGGCTTATGGCAGTGTGATCATAGGCGAGATAAGGGAAACGGCGAAAAATGCGTCCAAAGCGGTTTTGTTTTCGTCTTACGGGGAAGAACATAAGGGAATTTTGTCCGGTAAAAATATCCCCGTTAAACTTCTTGGCCGCGGGGGCGGAAACTTTATGGCCGAATTGCCCAGAGGCGTTTTGGTTGAAAAAGGAGATACGGTAATTTCCGGCGGCATTTTGCCTCGCATCTTTGGCGCGGTTGAAAGCGTGTTTTCCGACCCCCGCGACCCGTATCAGAGCATTCTCGTTAAAAGCCCCATCAATATATACGAACTTCGTTTTGTGGAAATTTTAATCCCAGAGTAGAGGATACTCACTACAGGATTCATCCCGTTAGAGATTATTCAGTTATGTTATAGAGTTAGACGCAAAAAATGATTCCCCTTAGAAGCCGCGGTCACGGTGTAGAATGTAAACTTAGGCAAAGTCATGGTCCCGTTAGAGATTAAACAGTTATGTATTACAGCTACTTATTGGAAAACAAAAAAGACTCAAGTGTTATACTGGAAACACCAAATAACTTACGGAAGCGCCTTTTGCAATCAGGCGCTTCCTATCTCTAACGGGATGGAAAACAGCAAAACAATTTACAAGTATTGGTTAAACAGGAGCGGACCGACCGCGACCTGCCTCTAAACGGGATGATTAAGTTTAAAAATATCACCTTTATCAGAATAACTACGGAAGCGTTGCCCATGAACGCTTCCTATCTCTAACGGGATGAAAAAAAATTGGTTACGAACAGCTTCATATTTTGTAATTTTGGCGAGCCTCTCTTCTTCCCCGTGGTGGGTAACACTCGCGCTTACGGCTGCCGCCATTTTTTATTTTTCACGGTATTACGAAGCTCTCCTTTTTGCCGTTATCATGGACGTTTTTTACTCCTTGCCGACGGAAAAGTTTAACGGTTTTATCCTAGTTTCATTCGTTTTTATTATTGTGCTTTTATTTGTCACGGAGTTTCTTAAAAAACGCATGGTATGAGAAAAAAATTTAGAACCCATCTCAAAATAAACCCGATAGAAAACCTCAAAGCCATGACTACCAAAACGATAAAATTTCGGCCCAAAACAGAGTTTCGTCAGTCGTTCGTACCAAAAGTACGCCTCCTTCCTCATCCTCTGTTTTTGTCTCGAAATTTTATCGTTTTGTTTAGCCATTTATTTTGAGATGGGTTCTACCAATCGTGAAATTGACCCTGAATACCCCGGTAGTAGAACCTCGACAGGCTCGGTTCACTACGGGGCGAGAAGCTGTAAACATAGAATTTAATTTATTTATTATGACGAGAAGATATATAAACCCCGAGATAGACCCTGAACAAATTTTTGGCGACTCTTTGAACATACCCGGCTTTGACGAAGAACAGTTTGAAGGACGAATTGAACGCCCCATATCGAAATACGCGGTGATATTTCTCGGGCTGTTTTTTCTTTTTGTCGGAGGGGTCTTTACATTCAGAGTTTGGTCGCTCCAAGTTGCGAGGGGAGACGAGTATTCGGAAATGAGCGAGCGTAATCATTTGCGGCGCATACCGATTTTTGCCGAACGCGGAATCATTTATGACCGCAACAAAACGGAATTAGCGTGGAATACGGATGAGGGCGACAAGAGTTTTTCAAGCCGCGCGTATATCGCCAAAAACGGCTTCGGTCATATTTTGGGGTATGTAAGTACGCCCAAACTGGACCAATCCGGCAATTTTTGGCAAACAGAATCAATCGGCAAGGACGGAGTGGAAAAGTTTTATAACGACGCCCTGGGGGGGAAAAACGGAGTGAAGCTCATAGAGACCGATGTTGGAAATAAAATAAAAAGCGAAAGCGCGCTTTTTCCTCCGGAGCAGGGGAAAAACATAACCCTGACTATAGACGCGCGAGTGCAAGAAAAACTTTGGGAATCAATCGCTTCTCTTTCCCGGGAGGTCGGATTTTCCGGCGGTGCCGGGGTGATAATGGATGTTTCAAACGGAGAAATTTTGGCCATGACGAGTTTTCCCGAATACAGCTCCTCGGTTTTAGTAAAAGGAGAAGACTCGCGGACGATAGGTAGCTACCTGTCGGACAGACGCACGCCATTTTTAAATCGCGCGGCTTCCGGATTATACACGCCGGGTTCAATAATAAAGCCCTTTATCGCCCTAGGGGCGCTCACGGAAAATATCATATCTCCGTCAAAAGAAATTTTAAGCGCCGGCTCAATTTCAATACCCAATCCATACAATCCGTCTAAACCGAGCGTATTCAAAGACTGGAAAGCTCACGGCTGGGTTGATATGAGACGGGCCCTGTCCGTTTCTTCCGATGTCTATTTTTATGAAATAGGCGGAGGATTTGAGGGGCAGAGGGGGCTCGGGATAGAAAATATAGAAAAGTATGCCGGACTGTTCGGTTTTGGCAAAGAGACGGGAATTGATTTGCCATCCGAAGGGATAGGGATGATACCTAACCCGGAATGGAAGGCCAAAAATTTCAACGGTGAAAAATGGCTTTTGGGAAACACTTACCACACTGCCATCGGCCAGTATGGTTTTCAGGTGACCCCGCTTCAAGTCGCGCGCGGCATCGCGGCTGTTGCGAGCGATGGAATATTGCTTAGGCCACGCATTGTAAAAACTGCGGGACTAGACGATCCGTCCCAAGAAATCTCCATTGATAAACAAAATTTTTCCGTGGTCAAAGAGGGGATGCGCCAGGGGGTTTTGGAGGGGACAGCCAAAGGACTTAATATATACGGTTTGGAAATAGCCGCTAAAACAGGGACAGCCGAACTTGGCGCGGCCAAAAAATTAGTAAATTCATGGGTAGTCGGATTTTTCCCGTACGATAATCCCAGATACGCTTTTGCCGTGGTGATGGAAAAAGGGCCGGTTCACAACACGACAGGCGGGCTTTATGTGATGAGGCAGGTTTTGGAATGGATGCAAGCGAATACGCCGGAATATCTCCAAGCGCGGACTGACGCGGACTAGACGCAGAATTACGCGGACAAATGCACGGGAAATATTTCCAATAATTTGTAGTCTCAGTAGTGAGTAGTTGGTAGAGGAGTACAAAGGAATACAAAAAACGCAAAAATACAAAAGTATTAATTTCCAGCGATAGCGGATAATTAATACTTTTTGAAAATTGGGTAATTTTACAATAGGTAATTTACAAATTTTACAAATTACAAACAAACTAGAAGCAACAAACAAAAAACCGCGGGGGAAGTCGCGGTTTATGGGGTCGGATGTCTCAGACTGGCTTCGGTTAGAATCTTTACGATTGAATCAAGGATTTCTTGGGCCAGTTTCAGGTCGGCTGGTTTGTAAAATCCGAAAAATTTGTTGCAAGTACCAGATTGAAAATCAGCACTTGGGGTGTTGCCGGGGATTCTGCCAAAGATTCCCGCTCCGACAAATTCCATCTCTTTTTCGGTGAGTCTTTGCGCGATATCGGTATGGAAAAGTTGAACGGCAAAGAGCGCCACAAAAAAGACATCATTCTTTTTGCAAATCACGAATTTACCCAGAGAAGGTAATTTAACTACATCCGTGGGGGTACCTTCGGTTGTAACGGTTATAAGTTCCACTTTGCGCTCCTCAATGTTTACTATAAGTAACATAATAAAATGAAGCATTTTGTCAACTCCGTAGTAGAGAGTACTCACTACGGGGCCAAGCTTCGTACCGGGTTCCGCTCTTATGCGGGGTCTTTTCATTTATTCCAAAAATGCTATACTAGCCCTCACTATGACCCCGAACGTTAATTCCATTTATATAAGCCGCGAGAAACTGGAAGACTTGAAAAAAGAGCTTGAACACCTGAAATCAAGCAAGCGCAAGGAAATTGCCGAGAGTCTTGAGTTTGCCAAGTCGCTCGGTGACCTTTCCGAAAACGCCGAATACAGTCAGGCCCGCGAAGACCAGGCCAAGACGGAAGACCGCATTTTACAGATAGAGGAAACATTGAAGAGCGCTATAGTTATTACCAAACACCACAGCTCTACTGTTGAAGTGGGTTCTGTCGTGGTGGTTGAAAAGGATGGAAGCGAGGCAAAAAAGAAATACCAGATTGTCGGTTCCGAAGAATCAAATATGAAGGAAAACAAAATTTCCAACCATTCTCCGCTCGGACAGGCGCTCTTCGGCAAGAAAAAAGGCGACAAGGTTTCTTTCAAAACTCCCACCGGTGTTACCAATTACAAAATAGTTGAGATAGAGTAAACTAGGTTGTAGGTGGTAGTTTGTAGATTGTAGAAAACGCAATGCTTTAATTTTTCTAACTACTCACTACAACCTGCTCACTACCCAATGGCTTCTTTAGAAGAAACCCGCGCCGAGCGGATTAAAAAATTAAATATTTTAAAAGAGAGCGGTATAAATCCGTACCCGACAGAATCGCGCTTCGACACAAGCGTGAGAGGGGCTATCGCCGAATTTTCAAAACTTTCAAAAAAGAAAACTATTTCTTTGGTTGGCCGGGTTATGGCCATAAGGAGTCAGGGATCAGTTTTGTTTTTTAATTTTACGGACGGAACAGGGATTATTCAAGGAATGCTCAAGAAAGGGGATACCGAAGACGAAGTCATGCGGCTTTTTAACGACACGGTAGACATCGGCGACTTCGTAGAAGTAAAAGGCAAACTTTTTTTTACAAAAAGAAAAGAAAAAACAATTCTGGTTTCGGAATGGAAGATGCTCGCCAAAAGTCTGCGTCCGCTTCCGGACAAATGGCATGGATTGCAGGATACGGAAGAAAGATTTCGCCGCCGTTATCTGGACACGCTAATGTCTCCGGAGGTAAAAGACAGGTTTGTCAAAAGATCTCAAATAATAACGGAATTTCGCGCGGTTTTGGACGGAGCGGGTTATCTTGAGGTGGAAACCCCCATGCTCCAGCCGCTTGCCGGCGGAGCGACGGCAGAGCCTTTTAGTACGCGCCACAACGCTCTTGATATTGACCTTAACTTAAGAATCGCCCCGGAATTATATCTGAAAGAACTTTTGGTTGGGGGTTTCCCGAAAGTGTATGAAATGGGGAGAAATTTCAGAAACGAAGGGATTGACGTAACGCACAATCCCGAGTTTACGATGCTTGAATTTTACGAGGCTTATAGCGACGCCGGGAAACAGATGTTTTTTGTTGAAAAATTAATCAAGGGAGTGGTTAAAAAAATAACCAAGAAAAACGAGATAACCTACGACGAACAAAAAATAGATTTTTCAAAAAAGTTCGCGGTAATAAATTATTTTGATTTGCTCAAAAGATACGCCCTTATCTCCCATCCGGAAACGACGACCCGCGAAGAATTTGTTTTGGTCGCGCAAAGGTTGGCTGTGCCCGTAGCCGACAAAGAAGCGCCGGAAAAAATAATGGACAATATTTATAAAAAAGTTTGCCGTCCGAAACTTGTTCAGCCCACATTTATTGTTGATTATCCGGCGGCCTCTTCACCCTTTGCCAAGCGCAGTGAAAAAAACCCCGCTTTAATTGACCGTTTCCAGCTTGTCATTGGCGGGCTTGAAGTGGTGAACGCTTTTTCGGAGTTGAACGACCCGCTTGACCAGCGCGAACGCTATCTGGAACAAGACAAAAAAAGAAAGGGAGGCGAAGCGGAGGTCTCGCCGTCTGACGAAACATATTTGGAAGCCATGGAATACGGCATGCCTCCGGCCGGAGGAGTCGGCGTCGGCATTGACCGCCTCGTGATGATTTTGACCGGCCAGAAAAACATCCGCGAAGTAATTCTCTTTCCGACGCTAAGGCCGAAACAATAAACAATAGACAACTAATAACAAATAACGATAGTAAAGAGTAAAAGTCAGGTTTTCCGTGGACAGGCGTTCGCTTTGGTGAGGGGATAATGATTTTTGGCAAAAGCCCGCAAAAAGCGGGCTTTTTTTTGATGTCTGATCATTTCGGCTCGAATCATAAGTTTTGTCTGTGAGGGGCTTACCATAAAAAGATTTTGGCTTTATTTAAGGTATTTTCGCCAAGTTTGTCCCTCCGCTTTCGTGGCGGCGAATGAGCTCTACTACCCTGTGGATAACTTTTCTTTTGCTATTATGGAGGGGAGTGGAGTATAATGGGACGAAGTGGGATAGAGTGGAATAAGAAAAATAAGTTGTAGGTCGTTAGTCAAAAAATCATGCTCATCGGCGAATACATTCACACCATAGACGACAAAAAAAGGCTTTCTCTGCCGGCCAAATTTCGCAAGGAGCTCGGCAAAAAAATCGTCATCACTACCGGATTGGATAAATGCCTTTTCGTCTACACCGAAGCGAGATGGCGGAAAATGGCGGAACAACTGTCCGGTTTGTCCATGGGACAGGCCGACACCAGAAGTTTCAACAGATTTCTTTTGGGCGGAGCGGTGGAAGCGGAAGTGGACGCGCTTGGAAGAATCTTAATCCCTGATTTTCAGAAAGAATTCGCGGACTTGAAGACAAGGGTTGTGATTGTCGGGGTTCATAACCGGTTGGAAATTTGGAACGACAAAACTTGGAGCGAATACAAGTCGCGAATGGAAAAACAAGCGGATGTGGTCGCGGAAAAATTGGGGGAGTTGGGAGCGATTTAGTCTGGTAGTTGGTGACTAGTAGCTAGTAATTGGTAGAAAAGAAATGCAAAAGAAATTAACTGAACGTATCGAGTTTACCAGCCACCAGCCACCAGCCACCAGCCACCATGTTCCTGTTCTTTTAAAAGAAGTGATCGAGGTACTTGACCTAAAAAAAGGGGATACGGTACTTGATTGCACAATAAACGACGGCGGGCACGCTCTGGCCATTTGCCAAACTATCGGAGAGAAAGGGTTTCTTGTCGGGATAGACGAAGATAAAGGGGCGCTCGAAAGAGCCAGAAATAATTTGGCGTTATGCAAGGCCGAAATTATTCTGGAGGAATCTAATTTCAGAAACTTGGACTTGGTGCTTGAAAAACTGGATGTTTCCGGGGTGGACAAAATTCTTTTTGATTTCGGCTTAAGTTCCAATCAGCTTGAGGCTTCCGGCCGGGGCTTTTCGTTTCAAAACGACGAACCGCTTTTGATGACTTTTGCCGTTATTCCGAAAATCGGGCAACTGACCGCGCTTGAGGTGGTAAATAGCTGGAGCGAGGAAGACCTGTCCAGCATCATCCGCGAATACGGCGAAGAAAGATTTTCGAGACGCATCGCGAGCGCCATCGTGGAGGCCAGGAAGAAAGGTCTTATCGGAACAACCGCCGAGTTGAAAAAAATAATAGAAAAAGCCGCGCCTTCCCGTTTTGGAAAAGGGAAGATACATCCCGCCACCAGGACCTTTCAAGCCATTCGTATCGCGGTCAACGACGAACTTGAAGCTATTCGCGAAGGGCTTGGGAAAGCAACAAAGAAACTTAACCCGGGAGGACGAATTGCCGCCATATCTTTTCACAGCCTTGAAGACAGAATTGTAAAACAGTATTGGAGAGAGTTAGCAGAGAGCGGCAAATTTCGCATCGTAACAAAAAAACCGATAACACCGAGCCGCGAGGAAGAAATTGCCAACCCTCGTTCAAGGAGCGCTAAACTTCGGGCAATAGAAAAGATTTAAACAAAAAAATATGCAAAGATACGCGATACAATTTCAAAACAAAACAGCCTCTCTAATGGAGGGACAAACGGAACGGACTTTATTTTTGCTGTTCTCATTCTCGCTATTTTTGTCTTGCGTAATGTATTTCTTTTTTGTCGGAGCGACTACTCTAAACATAATCAACCGCAATACTCTGGAAAAAGAAAACAGAATGTTGAATTCGCGAGTAGGCGAACTTGAGCTTTTATATTTGTCCGAAACAAGCAAGATAGACTTAAATATGGCATACTCCTTGGGTTTTAAGGACGCGACAAAAATGGCCTTTGTGGGGGCAGGCGGAACAAAAGAGAATCTTTCTCTTGCTAAAAATCGGCAATAATTCGATATTAATTAATAATGACAAGCAATTGGAGAATACGGCTTATATCTTTTTTCGTGCTTACCGCGGCCGCGCTTATTATTACGCGCCTTTTTTATGTTCAGGTGATAAACGGCGAGAAATATAGCGAAAAAGCCGACCGCCAATATAGCGCCCTGTCGGCCAACGCTTTTAACAGAGGTTCAATTTTTTTTGAAGAAAGGGACGGCAATCTTATTTCAGCGGCCGCTTTGAAAAGCGGATATATGATTGTGATAAATCCGAATGAAATAAAAGACGGCGAAGCCGTTTGGAACGCCGTTTCCCCGCAAACCACCCTTTCCCACGATGCGTTTATTATCAAGACAAACAAGGAGAACGACAAGTACGAAGAAATCGCCCACCGTGTTTCCAAAGAAGACGCCGACCGAATAAACGCCCTGAAACTCCCCGGAGTTTCTATTTATACGGAAAAGTGGCGTTTTTACCCCGCCGGGTCTCTTGCCGCGCACGCGCTCGGATTCGTGGCCTACAAGGGAGACGATTATTCCGGACGATACGGACTGGAAAGGTTTTATGACGAAACCTTAAGCCGCCGCCAGGAAAACCTTTATGTTAATTTTTTCGCCGAAGTTTTTGCTAACGTAAAGGATTCCCTTTTCACAGATTCCTTAAAGAGAGAGGGGGATCTTGTTTTAACCATTGATCCCGCCATAGAAAACGCGCTTGAAAAAGAACTTGTCGCCATCCAAACCAAATATCGTTCCAAAATTTCCGGCGGAATAATAATGAATCCCAAAGACGGGCGGATTTATGCCATAGCAAAAGTTCCAACATTTGATTTGAATAATTTCAGAGAAGTTGAAAATGTGGGAGTTTTTACCAATCAAGTGGTGGAAGGGGTTTACGAAATGGGTTCAATTATCAAACCCTTGACCATGGCCGCTGCCATTGACGCCGGCGTGGTTTCCGCGACAACGACTTACAACGACACCGGCTCGCTTACTTTCAACAACCGCACTATTTACAATTTTGACAAAAAAGGACGGGGGGTTGTCAACATGCAGACGGCGCTTAATGAGTCGCTCAATACCGGCGTGGTTTTCGCCATGCAAAAGCTAGGTCGCGAGCGTTTTAAGAATTATTTTATGGATTATGGTATTGGGGAAAAAACCGGCATTGATTTGCCCGGAGAAGGGCGGAATCTCATATCAAATCTTTATACCGACAGGGATATAGAGTTTGCCAACGCTTCATTCGGGCAGGGGGTTGCCCTTACGCCAATAGCTACCGCGCGGGCGCTTTCCGCGCTTGCGAATGGCGGGTATCTTGTTACCCCGCATCTCGTTAAAAAAATAGACTACAAAGGGGGCTTTTCGGACGAAATTACATACCCGAAAGGCAAGCAGGTTTTGAAACAGTCAACCTCGGAAGAAATAAGCAGAATGCTCGTGGAAGTAGTAGACAAGGCTCTTCTTGGCGGAACGGTCAAGATAGAAAATTACAGCATTGCCGCGAAAACCGGCACGGCCCAGCTTACGAAAGACGACGGCAAGGGTTATTATGAAGACCGTTTTTTGCATTCATTTTTCGGGTATTTTCCGGCCTACGACCCGACTTTTTTAGTTTTTCTTTTTACGGAAGATCCGCAGGGTGAACAATATGCCTCGCATACACTAACGATGCCGTTCATGAATATAACCAAATTTCTGATAAACTATTATGAACTGCCGCCGGACAGGTAGAAATAGTAAGTAGTGAGTAGGTTGTAGATTGTAGTTGAATACGTTTCGTATTTTCTACCCACTACTCACTACCACCTACAAACTAAACAAAATGCTCAAACAAATTCTAAAATATATACTGACAGCCATTTTGACCGCCGAAGCCAAGCTCGTGCTTCGCAAATACAAGCCGCGCATTATCGCTGTAACCGGAAGCGTGGGTAAAACCGGAACCAAGGACGCAGTTTACGCCGTGTTTTCGAAATTCTTTTTTGTCAGGAGAAGCGAAAAGAGTTTTAACAGCGAGATTGGCATTCCGCTCACTATTTTGGGATGCGATAACGGCTGGAATAATCCGCTGATTTGGTTTCGGAATATACTTGATGGCTTATCGTTAATTGTTAATCGTAAATTGTACCCGGAGTGGCTTGTTCTTGAAGTCGGCTCGGACCATCCCGGGGATATAAAAAGAATAGCCGAGTGGCTTTCTGCCGACATAAATATAATTACCGCTTTCCCCAGGATTCCCGTTCATGTTGAATTTTTTTCTTCGCCGCAGGCGGTGAACGAGGAAGACGCTTTGCTTGCTCGCGCCCTGAAACCGGACGGATTTCTTATACTGAATCAGGATGACCCGGAGGTGCTCGCGGTTAAGGGAAAGACCAAAGCCCGCGTCGTAACTTACGGTTTTGCCGACGGCTCAACGCTTGTCGGTTCTCATCCGCTTGTTCTTTACGAAGGTGAAAGCGGGAACGAACAGCCGATAGGGGTAACGTTCAAGGTTGATTATGAGGGCAACAGTATTCCCGTTAGACTAAGGGGCGTTTTGGGCAGAAACCCGATGTATTCAGCCTTGGCCGCGCTCGCTACCGGCAAAGCCATCGGGCTTAATATGATAACGACGATAGAGTCGCTTGCTTCTTACGAAACGCCGCCCGGGCGATTGCGGCTTATCCCCGGAGTGAAGAATTCACTTATTATTGATGACACTTATAACGCTTCGCCGATTGCCGTTGAGACGGCGCTAAGCGCTCTTCTAGAACTTGCGACTAGGGGGCGCAAAATTGCCGTATTGGGAGATATGTTGGAGCTCGGCAAGTATTCGGTTGAAGAGCATAAACGCATCGGGGAAATTGCCGGAAAAATGTGCGGTATTCTTATTACCGTCGGTATTCGGGCGCGGGGGATAGCGGAAGGCGCCCTTATCGCCGGCATGGACGAGAACAATATATTTCAATTTGAAAATTCGCGCGAAGCCGGGAAACATTTGGAGGGTATTTTGAGAGCCGGCGATGTCGCGCTTCTCAAGGGTTCTCAATCAATCAGAATGGAACGCGCGGTGGAAGAAGCGATGCTCCACCCCGAAGACAAAGAAAAACTGCTTTGCCGGCAGGATGAGGAGTGGTCCAAAAGATAACTTACAACCAACGACTAATTAATGATCTACGATAGAATGTCATGTGACTTAACTTTGCCTATAGGCAAAGTTAAGTCACATGACAAAAAAGTGACAATAAAGGTTCCTCGGGACAGAGCCCCGAGATATTAAACCTTTAATTCGTCTTCGCTCGGACGCCGTGTAAGTGACTACACTTCCACGCGCTCCTCGCTCGACGAAATAAAAAAGCCCTTTAGAACGACAGGGCTTTTCAGACGAAACATTATTCTGGGGCAGGCTAGGTGTCGCGCGCGGGAACTTGACGCAACCAACGAAAAAGAACGGAAGCTCCTTTCAGCGGATAAATTTTGTACTTGAAAAAAACGGGGGCATTCGGACTCGTCAGTAAAGGCCTGCCCGTCTCCCTATCGCACAGGAAACGCTGATTCACTTTATTGTCGGCAAGTTTCTTGAACGCTTCCACCCAGGCCTTGCTCAAAGTGGGGTATTCGCTGTCGAACAAGGGTTCGATTATGTCGTGCTTTTGCAGAAACTCAAAGCATCTCTTCAAGAACTTTTTCATCGTTGTCTCCTTCTATGGGCGTTACTGCTAAAATTTTAGCACAAAATCCTATTAAGAAAAAGTTGGGAGAAAACAAAAAGCTGACAATGGCAGCTGTCAGCATTTTTTACGACCCATGTCTAAATCTTGCCTGTTCCGGAAGCTGCGTTTGGTGGAACGAAAGGAATAGGAGCTTGAGTGCCTAGGTTTCCTAAGCGGTGACTCCAGTGTCCCCACAACGACCATAAAATGTCCCCAAATCCATATCCGTTGAAAAGACTGGATTTGTCCTTTCTCGTTTCGTCCGGTAGCCCGGTCATTCCGTCGCGTATCCCAAGTATGATGCGGTGCGGAATATACGGCTTTTCTTTAGACATTTCGCCAATACGCCTGCCAAGCTCGTATAGCTCGCCGGCAGTTAACATTTCAAGGTTAATCATAGTTTTACCTTCCTGTGTAATCTAATTAGCAGAATATCACTACATCCCGATAAGGCAAGACGGGTTTTGGCGGTGGATAAAATCCCATAAATATGCTTTCATACATATTAAGATTTGATTTTTGGCGGAGGAGATATGTCGACCGACACGGAAATTTTCAACTATCTCGACATAATATTGAAAGGGAACGGATTATACGGAGCGACAGATATTGTTATTCGTGGTAATCCGCATAACGGAGGGCTTATTGCCAAGCTTCCGCACGGAACCTTGGAGATTGAAGCGCTTGAAAATTCCGGCGCGTTCAAAAATGCAAGAGAGGCCATCAGAAGTTTGAAAGTTTGATACCCGCCACAGGCGAAGGTCTGAGGCGGTTTTTTGTTGGTGTTGACAGAAGAGTCCCAATGACGCAGAATCCTTAGCAGTACAACCGTTCTGTTTAGTGAAGGAGGATAATATGCAATGTCATATGTGTGAATACAGGGCTGTGGGTATTTGCCGGTCTTGTGGACTAGGAGCATGTAGTTCTCACATTCTCTCGGGACACGGCGGCTCTGGCCCGCAATGTACGGTATGTTGTCACGGAGAGAAACCAGAAAGAGATGCAAGGGAAAAAAGAGATCGGCTCAAGTCAGACAAGTATCTAATGGAATTGTACGCTGCCTTGCAAGGGATATCGTCTGAACTCAATAGACACGGGGTTACGTTTGAATGGGGTAAAAGGGATTGCCCCTATCAAGGAGAAAGGATTATTTTTTTGAAAAAAGGAGGGGGGGTAAATACCCTGAGTTGTATTTTTGAGTCCATGTACTTTGTTCAACTTGATCCGGCGGATTTTTCACCCCCAACCCTTGGGGTAATCGGCTCTGCGATTGAAACAGTCAACGATGTCGTTAGAAAAATCAAATACTCCATAATATCGGAAGATAAACTGCCCATGACTCATCAGGGGCTAACTTACCCGGACATATATCCATTCCCGTCAGAAAACTCTGGTTTATAGAACACTTTGGTAGGCTCCGGCATTAGGCTGGAGTTTTTTGTTGGGGTCGAACGGCTCATATCCCGGTATATGAGCCGTTGGAGTGTTTGGAGAGGCGTTGCTTTTTTGCGAGGTGGGGGTAGAGTTAGGGGGATATGAAGAAGTTAATCGTTTCAATGTTCCTGCTAGGCCTAATCGGTCCACAGGTAGCCCTTGCTCATCCCGGCAGGACAGATTCTTCCGGTTGTCACACATGCAAAACAAATTGTTCCAACTGGGGCCTTTCGTACGGAGAATATCATTGCCATAATTCAAAAGGTATTTCTCAGCCAAAAGAACCTATAAAAAGTACATATGGTGATAATGGAACAGGATATGTTTCCCCGGCTCCTGAATACAAGATACCGAAAGTTAAAGTTAACACAGCTAAAACTAATGCTCAATCAAGTGCTAAAAATACAGAAAAGAGCAGTTGGTTTAGTAGATTGTTTGGTTGGGGGAGATAGTTAGCGGGGTTTTTGTTGGGGGGGGTAAAAGCAGAACGGCTCATTTCTTGCCATTGAACGCTTCGCGTGCTTAATCTACATGGTCACAAATCACTAAGTATATTGCTTCGCTAAACTCGCAATCTACGTAAACATTGCCTAGCCACAGATATTTTTTTACTAAAAAATTCTGCGACCTCGACTCCTTCGCCTTCGCTCGGTCCGTCTCTGAAATACTCCGAGCACTCGCATTTCAGCACCTCGCCTTTTTCTCTACTGAGAAAATATGGCTGCGGCTTCATAAATCGTAAAGAAAAAGTGAACTGCTTCACTTTTTTAGATTTGTGAGGATATCATAACCCACGCGCGAACTTATTTCGAACAACAACCCTGACTCGCGCCTCGGATTACCTCGGCGCTCGCCCCGCGATTACGCGGGGCCGCCCTTCGCCCTGCCGCTTCCTATGCATTTTTGTTTTGGCGGGGAATGCATTGAAGAATGGAATGGAGCGGCAGGGC
>Ga0082335_1002772_pt1 | contig 31366 bp, 38 predicted proteins | sample Subgrocontami58m_FD_72375 | JGI IMG/M metagenome (GOLD analysis project Ga0082335, IMG submission 72375) | Subsurface groundwater microbial communities from S. Glens Falls, New York, USA - GMW37 contaminated, 5.8 m (SPADES assembly) (version 2) ...
CGCGCCGCTGAAGAGGGGCTGGCGGGCGTTCCTGCCTACGCCGCCACCAGGGCAAGCCGGTTTCTTTACGAGGCGAACGTCGTCGCAAGCGTACGCGCCGGCGAGCACATCGAATCCCGCCACTCGCCGGCTGGGCGGGGCTCAGACGTTCTCACGAGCTATTTCCGAGCGCTGCAATAGCGCGTTGTTGGGGGTTCCAGATTTAGTGATCGAGTTGGCCTTGTGCGATGCATCACCGAACCCAGCCATCAGGGTCAAGCTTAGCGGACTCAGATCGGCCAGGACAGCCGTCACTGACGGCGGGGAACATTGTGCTGGCCGGTCGTCCGGTCTTCGCTACATAGGACACATTCGGAATGATTGGTTCGGGGGCTCCAATCGGCCATTGCGGGCGTTGGCACCTGTTTCATCCGATGGCTGAACTTCGGCGCTTAGCTGACGTTGCCTGCTGGCTGCACCTGAACCTCACTCTTCCGGACCTGCGGTTCGTCGATTCGCTCATCGTCGCCTAAAGTTCGGGCGCATATGTATCCACAAGGCAGCGGGTCAGCTGCTCGCCCCTCTTGCTGAGCCTATCGATGTTCCCCTTCGACATTGGGTTGAAATTCGTCGGGTAGTCGACAACCTCATCACGACTGACCAGGTCGGCAGGCCGGACCGGCAGCGCGCTATCCCGCTGGCCGAGATACGGCATCAGAAACCCCTGAATCTCCCCACTCGCCGCCATCCGGTGGAGCAGATTCTGAGTCATCGTCTGCGTCCGACGGTGGATAGTGATGACCGTCGCCAACATCCGCGACATCCAGAATGTCGGCCGCCTCGCTCCGGATGGCATGCCCTGGCCAGCATCACACGCAATGATAAAGTCCACTGGGAACGCATTCGTACTGAACTCGCTGGAGCGCCCTGGCAGCATGCAAGAGACACCGAGATTGTCGTAAACACCCCCGTCCGTGATGATGACGCGATGCTTCGTTTCGATACCGTTGTTGGTGAATGTCAGGTAGTGGTCGAGCGCCGGCAGGAACGCGGGGAATGCCGCGGAAGCGGCGACTGCGGTGGAGACGCGCGGGGTCTCCGCCAGCCTGCCGAACCGCCAACATCCACTCTCGGCGGAGCCATAGCGGAATGCCGTCTCGGTACGGAGCTCGGCCGCATTGATGACAACCGAGAGCTCTCGGCGCCCGACAGCATCCATGCGCCGGTCGCCGAAGTAGCGACGAACGAGGTGACGCTCGAAAGCTGTCGTGAAGCTCGCAAACCGTGGGGCAAAGTCGAGGATCTGCTCGGCGATTGTTCCCAGCCACTTGGGCCGTAGGTTAAAGAGGCTCAGCAACCATTCAATGAGTTGAAGGGTCCTCGCAAGAATGGCAGCCGCGCCGGCGAGGGTCGTGGCGACCACGATCTTTGGCAGTTCGACCGACAGGAACGTCTCGCGGACAATTCCCCATACCATGCCGCGCGAGAGCGCCGCCTCGACGCGACACGCAAAAGATTCGAACGGTTCATTGCTGTAGGCGTAGAGCGCCGCGATAACGCTGCCGCCTGAGACACCCGAAAGCACCGCGATTTTGTCGAGAATTCCGCGGTCATGCAGCGCGCGCAGGCAGCCCAGGTGAAAGGCGATTGCTCGAGAACCGCCACCCGAGAGGGCCAAGCCGATTTTCGGGGGACTCATTGTTGCCCCCGATCCTCTTCCTCGTGCTGTGCAATGAGGACGAATTCGTTGCGTCGGTAGAGGTAGTAGTTCTCCTCCCGCTTCGTTGCGGCGTACCCTACGATGAGCATGACCACTTGGCGCGGCGGATACTCCTGGAAGTGGAGCAGCTCCAGCATCGCATGGAGATCATCTTGGCTCGGCCGGCCGCGACTGATGGGGTGCGTATGCCAGATGCCGATGAAGCGGCTCGATTTCCCACTTGCCGCCACTTTGAACGCGTTGAGTTCCTTCGTGCCAGCAGTCCCGCAAAGGAACTGCGTTTCACTCGCGGTACTGTCCGGCGGCGGTGCGCTGACACTATCGACCCAGATGACCCGATGAGCGTCGTCAATTTCGCCGAAGATGAGTCCGCCAGTTTCGATCTTGTCGGAACGCGATCGTGTAATGCGATTCAGTTCTGCCTTCATGTCGAGGGCGGCAACATCCGAGCGCAGCACGGCATAGCAGTGCCTCTGCTCGTTGTGACGAGAGTAGCCCTTGAACGTGTAGCTAAGGCGATGCCGCTTACTATCGTCCGCCCGTAACCACGGTGCGGCGACGAGGTCCAGACTTGCCGCGTCGGGTGCAAGGCTTTCGATGCGAGACAGGCCGAGGTTCAAGAGGCCCGCTGCGTGGTGGTCAATGTCGGCTGCTGAGCCGATGAACGTTGGCGCCGAGCAGCCTGGCTCGGGCTGAAATAGCTTCACTGTTTCGCGCTCTGGCCAGAACGCCTTCACCAGTGAGTGGCCAGCATCCTTTGCAAAGGCCTCTAGCTTGGCCTGTCGCGCGATGTGGTGCGCGCCCGCACTGTACTGAGGCATCTTTACCAGCACCGAACCGTTTTCGGCCGAGGCGCTGACCGATATCGACAGCATTGGAATCGGAAGGCTCTGTGCCTTCAATTCCTCTTCAATGCGATGGGTCACGCTCGCTGACGCCGTGGCGTCAATGAACAAGTCCCATTCCTCGAAGTTGAACAGGGGCAGCGCCTGATTGGCAAGATTGCATCCATCCGCGGTCACCACGCATTCAAGGCCAATGGCCTGCAATTGCGCTTGCAGCGCACAGGCCTTTGCCGAGCCGATGTCGCTGTCCGAGTAGCGCTGCCTGACGAGGATTCCAGGCGTTACTATGCCGTAGTCGACGAGATGCAGTTTGGCGGCGCCAGAGCGCAGAACCATCTCGGCCACCGCCGATCCGAGAGCTCCGCAACCGAGGAGCAGGACCCGTTTCCCAGAGAGGGCGGCAAGTAGCGTTCCGCCGTCTCGCCGGCTGACAATCTCAGGCCGGTCTTCGAGGACGGCGCACCACCTGACGCCTGCCTCGACCATCCACTTGACGAGCTCGTCTCGCGCGGCATTGTCCTCCCCCTTGCTCCGGACCATGGCTCGGAGCGTCTTCAGCGTGTCCGGATTAATCTCCCAAACGGTCAGGTGCGGCCGAAGTGGCTCGCCGGCAGCCTTGCGCCGCATCGGTGCGCCAAGGACGAAATACGCGGACTGCTCCTCTGAGCCAACCAGGGAGAAGAGCCTCAGGAGGGAGTACAGCAGGGCGAACGACAGCCCCGCATTCTCGACGAGTTCGATGAGGTCGTTGACCTTCGTCGGAAATTCGGTCGCGAGCGGCTTGTCGAACAGGATGGCGGCGGCGATCGGATGATCTGGGTCGGCATCGCCCCAATCATCCAGCTTGGTCCATCCGACGAGGTCCAAGCGGTCATTCCTGACCCTGCGCAAGTCTGCGCGCCCGATCCAAATCCCGTCGCCCGCTATTCCGGTAGGCGTATCCCCTCTGACGACGAATCTAGTCGAGGACGTCGTGTAGGCGACGGGCGGATGCAGAGGCGCATCATCAGGGTCCAGCGCGCCCTTTCCCGCCGCGTGCATCCATTGTTCTACCCTGTCAAAGAAGCCGAACATGCCGTCGGACGGGTCGTACTGCGTCTCGCCCGATTGATAGAGACAGATGTAATTGCCCCACTGAACGTGCGGTGTTCCGATGAATCGCTTGTGCGTGAAATAGATGTCGGGCCTCTTGAACGGGAAGTCAGCATGAAGGTGCAGCCTTATCCGCTCACGGTCTCGAAATGCGAGACCATTCTTGGTTCGATAGCCCTTCGTTTCCAGCGATAGGTGAACCCAGATGTAGCCCTTCGATTTCGACTCAGCTGCTAACTCGAGGATCTCGAGCGCGCCGTTCGAGTTGGCGACTATATCGGCGAGCTGAAGGAGTGCGAACTGCTGACCTCGACTTAGTTCGGGCATCCAAAGCCAACTTTGGTCGAAGGTGTCGCGTCGCTTCCGCGGGCCGCGCTGACCGCCGCTGCCAAGGCGCTCTTTCCCTTCTCCACGCTCTTCGTCTCAGCGTACTCGATGTCTGCACCGTCCACAGCGAACTTGAGTGGTTCCCCATGCCCGCCGTCGTCGTGCGTGCAGACGAATCCGCCGGTCGCGAGTTCCTGATAGCGCGCCTTCGCTTTGGCATGAGGCGGGTTGTCCCCGTCCTTATTCGACGCAGGAATGCTATTCGCACTTGCGACGACGTAGCCGGCCCCGACCTGATATGTCCCTAGGTCGTCGAGGATATCCTGCTTGAGGACCTCCTTGCCGTCCTCGTCCTGGTACATCACGGACTTGCTGCAATGGTGCGGCGCGAGCAGCACCTGCCACAGCAGGTTCGCCTCCTTCCCATGCGCCTTTGTGACATCGAAGATCTTCCGGATGACGGGGTACTTGTGGTCGCCGAAGAGCAGCACCCCTCCCGCCGAAGGGTCATCCCCGAGCACGACCTGCATGGCCAGGCTCGTGTCGTTCCGGTCCCCAACGTCCTCGTCCGAGCCTTGTTTGAACGGACCGTGGATGAACGCGCGGAATTCGCCGGACAGGTCATCGCCATCGAGCGATTCCACGACGTCGCCAGGCACGCTGAAGAACTCGGACGGAAATCCCTGATAATGTTCTTCATCTAGCAAATCGTCCCAACCGACGAGACGCACACGATTTCCAACGCCAGGGTCGCCACCCGCCTTGACCGTGGCCGTCACGCGCCGGTGCGCTTCATCGCGGAACGCCTTCGCATCTTCGCCGAGGCTGTCGGGGTCGTCGTCGTGTTCGCGGAAGATGCGCGGTGAAAACCACAGCTCGCCGACGGTCACCCGCTCCAGCAGTTCTTCGAAGCCTTGAATGTGGTCCTTGTCAGGGTGCGTGATGGCGAACGCTGAGAGGTAGGGCTTCCCATCCACCTTCGGCAGATGTTCCTCTAGGTAGTCGATGACCGGAGCGCAGTCTGTCTCCTCGTCTTCCGACTTCTGACTGTGCCGGAGATCAACCTGGAACACGACCTCGTTCGGACGCACTACGAACGTCGTACTATCACCGGTGCCGACCGGCCAAAAGCATACACACTTCTCGTCGAACATCTCATCCTCCCCCATGCCCCAACGCAAGGCTAGCGTAGACCTTATGTGCAAGTATCATAACAAAACGAATGCGTACAAGTTCAAACTACGCGCGAAGACCTGTGCGCGGAACGCACCCTGGGGCCGCACTCGACCCGCCAGGGAAAGCCGCTTAGGATGTGGGCGGGGGTTCGATTGGGAGCGGTCGTTGGCGACTTGGCGATAAGGCAGAAGTTGACCTTCGAGCCAGTCGAAAGTCGGTCGTGAGTAAGCCGGCTACGGCCAGTCAAGACAAATCGGGCCGAAATGGGGCAACGGCCGTTAAGCACTGAACTTCAGCCATCGGTCGAAGCTAGTGCCACCCGCAGCCGGGAGCGGCGGTTGCCCATACTCGCCGTAAGCCGACCGTGGAAAAGGATGGGCTACTTTCTATTGGCCGGATGTAAGCTCAACAGCGAATTCGCCCTATCGGCCATTACCGGGCGTTCGGAACTCTCGATGGTGGTCGATCAACGTTTGAGCTAAGCCGCCCACAACGGCGGCATGGTGTTAAAGATGATTTGAGCGACGAGGTACGCGTCACTGTCGCAAGGACGACAGCGTAGGCGCCGCGTCGTCTTTAGGAAGCCATTGCCCGTTCGGCTTGGGTTCGTAGTCTTCCAACCACCGAACTAGGTCGTCTCGGCTCTTCAATTCGATTCCAAGGTTCTTCAGGCGCGCCGGTGAATAGCGTTCAAAGTCTCGATACCCGACAACTGAGACGATCATGGCCGCGTGCCAGCCATGCACGGGGCGTTCAGCGAGCATTGCTCCGTACACCCTGTCGATTACCTCGACTCCCACCCGGTCCTTCCATCGCTTTACTTCGACAAAGTACCGGATCTTGGACTGTAATGGGCCAACACGCCAAGCGGCGAAGACATCCGCAGCAGTGGTCGAGTTGCTGCCAACCAACGCGACCTCTTCGAATCCCATCGATGCAAGGAGCTCCGCGACAAGATGCTCGAAGACTTGCCAAGGTACGCTCTGAATGTCTTCGCTGTGGTTTCTAAGATGGCGAATTAGTTCAGGTGTTAGTTCGCGCACGGCCTCTACTGTCGCTATGCTTTCAAGTGGGGGCGGAAGCTCAAGTCGAATCGTCGAGCGAAGGTCCAGAAACTTCGCGCTAAGCGTCCTAAGGTCGAAAGCAATGCGCCTTCCAGGATTCGCAGAGATGACCTGGTCCATCAGCTCTTCGATGGCAATTAACTTTGACTGTGAAAAATCGGGGTGCCTAGCAAGCACGTGCGCGCGGAGCCGGTCCGTCCTGAGGAGAACACCACAGGCGGGGCAGTTTGCTCTGAGCTGGTAGACCGTGGTCATCGGTATGACACTTGACGAGGTGCTGCTCGCCAGCGCGCGAGCAGGGGGCCTTACTGCCCTGCTTGCGCGACCGTGTTGAGCGGCGTGTTACGCGTCGCCATGAAGCTTTCCGCGAAACACCTCATTGTATAGCTTCCACGGGGTTTTCCCATCGAAGTCCATGTTACGCATCTGCTCCAACGGCGCATCGGGCATCCCCACCGCTACTGGGCAGTACTTCAGGCGTGAACCTCGAACCCCGGGTACCGAGACGGCCGGAAACACTTTGAGCATGTCTGCAAGCTGTGGTGCAGAGAAGTCCAACTGGCGCTCTGGAGGAACTCCATGCTTTAGCATCTCGGCTTGAGCTGAAGAACTCACAATGTCGTCGAGATCTACCGCGACACTGTGGCGATCTTCGGACAGTACACTCTCTGGAAGATACGGCAACTTGGCCCGCGAGTAAGGTTGCCGCTTAATTGCCACGTCAACAACAATGAGCGGAGGAGCAAATATCCACGCGTGGGCCGCAACAAAATTGCCGTGATCGACGGACCAGAAATAAGTAGTTTCGAGCCCGCTCTCAGTGGGGAAGTCTATAGTCAAAGATCCCTTGATCGGGCAATTCCAGATTCCTTCTCGATCCAGGATGCGCGACAGGATACCTGATATGTCAACGCAGGCGCCAAGCCTTCCGTGCCTCAGCAACACTTGGTACAGCAACTCAGCTGCATTGGAGATAGAGGTGCGCGCTCTGTCCAAGTACGCGGGCTCATAGGACCTCCGCGCTACGAATGCAGCATAGTTGTTCAGGAAGGTTGGATCGAGGCGCTCGGCCGCCAAGAAACTAGGGTCATCACAGAAACCGGGAGTGCCCGTTGGAATTCCACGCTGCTCGAAATCATGTTCGAGGTCGCGATATGGTGCAGTGAAATGGACCACTTCTCGTCTCCCACGCCTAATGCCGGAAGCAACTGCGCGCGGCGATCTTGCTTGCAAAGCACGATGACCTTGTTCCACGTGTGCCCCTACAGCCGAATGTCAGACCCCCAAGGTCTAACCGTTACGGTTCATTCACCACCCAGCGGTAGGTGTTGACCAAACCGGCCTTCGCCAACTCAAGGGTTCTCTTGTCCTCGTGGAGAGCCGCCTTTACAAGCCAACCTAAATCCTGACCTGCCCCTTCGATTGCGGAATCGTTATCTTTGCCTAGCGCTACGTGTTTTTCGTACAGCACAATTAGTGGCGTTCCCTGCCAGTAAAACTTCTCAACGCCCATCAAATCGCGAACCGCAAATGGCTCACCCATTCTGGTCTTCACGCAACAGTATGCGGCTCCCTGCATGAAGAACTTGAAGGCGTCCCTTCGGTCGTCCGTGATCTCCCGAACTTCCCGAATCTCAGATGGTGGTCTCAACACCGTATGCTTCCCCCGTAAACACTCACCCAACCTATACTGCTGTAGTGAACTTCTGAGTTGCCAACTATTATGGCACTGATCAAAGCAACGTCAGGGGCGTCAACACCTTGCGTGCTACAACGCAGTTCATCCTCGCTCCGCCATCGTGAACGGCGAAATAGGCTGGCAATCTATTTGAGAACAACCGAGGGACCGCTCTGGGTCGCTATGCAAAGCTTTACATAGCGACCCTCTACGGTCGACCGCTAAAAGCGCCGGCAAAGCGGGCCGACACCACCCAGCCACTTTGTTGCCACCGTTGGAATTCCGCCTTACATACGCACGCGGGTTAAGCCCAGCCCCAGAACCGCTCAGCCTGAAGGTCGGGAACTGCAGCCACGCTAGGGAGCGCTAGATATTGTGGTTAGTGTCCACTCCGTATCCATTAGTCGTTGCGCGGAGCCAACTTTTCATGTAGAATGCTTTTTGGGGAAGTTTCCTTGAAGAAAGGCAGCGTGGCGAATGGCAGGCGAAATGTTGATCAGGATCTTCGACGTTGAACACGGAGCGTGCGCCATGGTTGCCCCACCAGACGGCGGGCTCGCGATGATCGACTCCGGGCATAACGAGACCACCGGCTGGCGGCCGAGCGAGTACATCCGCTACACGCTGGGATTGACCCTTCTCGACCATCTCTTCGTGCAGAACGCGGACAACGACCACGTCAGCGACCTGGATGGGCTTCCGCGACATGGCGTCAACGTCGCCATCCTTCACCGGAATCCCAGCCACACACCGCGCGTGCTCAGGACGCTCAAGGCGGACGGGACGACACGCGGGGTCGAGCAGTTCATCGCGATGTGCGGGGAGTACACCGCGCCCGTGCCGGCGCTCACTCGTCCCGCGGTCGGCGGCGTCACGTATTCGGCCTTCTGGAACCGCTGGCCCTGGGTAGCGGAAACCAACGATCTCAGCCTTGTGCTGTTCCTCAAGTACGGGCCGTTCAAGATCCTATTTCCTGGTGATCTCGAGCCAGCGGGATGGGAGAACCTGCTTCTCATGCCTGGGTTCTTGCAAGAGCTCTGCGGGACGACCATCCTGGTCGCCTCGCACCACGGCAGGAAGAGCGGTTTCTGCGATGAGATCTTTAATTACTTTACCCCGAGCGCAGTTGTGATCTCGGACAAGCCAGTCGCACACCTCACGCAGGACGTGGACTACTCGCCGGTCGTCCACCCGTCAGGCGTGTGCGTGCTGAACCAGGCGAGGCGGCGCCACGTCCTGACCACGCGAAAGGACGGCGACATCTTGTTCCGCGTGTACCCGGACGGCACCTACAGTATCGAGACGCAAAACGGATGGCATCCCTCGCTCAAAGCGGCTTGAAGGCTCCCGCGTCACTCAAGGGGCAGAACGCCCGGTTGATATGGGCGGTGGTGGCTGTCGATGCTCTTGCGCTCGCCGCCTTCGCCTACCCGACGGGCATTGACGATGGGATCTTGTCCGCGCGCTCAGTGCTCAAACTTCTCGGTGCAGGCGTGGTCTCGGTCATCGTCCTGCTCCTCACGTCGCTCCTGCCGTCGGACGCTAAGGCCGTGCTCGTCTTCTGGCGCCTGCGAGACGCGCTGCCGGGCCACCGTGCGTTCACCGAACACGCCGGCGCGGACGCGCGCGTCAATGTGGACGCCCTGCGCAGGAACGTCGGGGCCTTCCCGGGGGCCCCGAAGGAGCAGAACGCGCTCTGGTACAAGCTCTTCAAGAAGGTCGAGTCGGACCCCGCTGTCGCACACGCGAACAAGCACTACCTGCTTTTCCGTGACCTCGCCGTGCTCTCGCTGGTGCTCGGTATCATCGTTGCCGGGGCGTTGCTTGTGATGGGGATGGCAGCGGAGCTGGCTTTGGCCGCTGCGGCGTTCTTCATGGTTCAGTACGCGGCCACCGCGATCGCCGCCCGCAACGAGGGAACAGCGCTCGTGCGCAACGTGCTCGCACTCCACTCGGTGAAGAGGCGGTAGGCATGTCCGATGTCTGGAGCTCGGACAAGCTCTTGCTCTTCATCGGGTTCGTCATCCCGGGCTTCATCAGCCTCAAGACGTACGAGATGATTTTCCCGGCGGCTCCGCGGGAAAGCTCGAAGCAGCTCGTGGACGCTGTCGCGTACAGCTGCATCAACTACGCGCTGCTTTTCTTGCCCATCTATGCGGTCGAGACCAACGACCTCAAGCACTCCTGGCCGATGCTATACCTGCTGTTCTACGCGACCGTGCTCCTGGTCGCGCCGGTCGCTTGGGTGCTGGTCCTCGGCAAGCTGAGGCGGACTCAATTCTTCCAGTCCTCGCTCCCGCACCCGACGGGCAAACCGTGGGACTTCGTCTTCGGGCAGCGGAGGTCACATTGGGTGATAGTTACGCTAAGGGACAAGACGCGAATTGCGGGCAAGTACGCCTCTGGATCGTTCGCTTCCAGCGCTCCCGATCCAGAGCAGATCTACATGGAGGAGGCCTGGGTGCTGAACGAGGACGGCGGATTCGACCGCCCGAGGACGGACAGTGATGGCATCATGGTCTTGGCCACGGACATAGTGAGCATCGAGTTTTTCAAGCTGACCTACGGAGGAAAAGATGGCAAACAAGACACCGCCGCAACCACCAGTACCCCTAAGAGAGGGGTATCAGCCCGTTCAGAAGGGCTGGCAGCCAGCACCTCCAACGAGCAACCCGCCGCCTGACGCGGGGTACCAGCCGCCGGTGCAACAGCAGACCCCCACGCCGAATCCGCCGCCGAAGAAGCCGTAGGCAGCGACCTGCTAAGCGGCGTCCTCAAACGGTGTCATTTTTCGCCGTAATGGAGCCGGGCTTTTTCGGCGTAATGGAGCCAGTCTGCAGGCGGGCAAACGGACATCCCGGTGCGGTTAAGGATGCGTGGTTTTGGAGTTGTTTGCAACCCTGGATTTGGCCGCGGCCGGAGCGAGCTTCGGGGCGCGGTAGGAAGTGCCATCCAATACCAAGCAATAGGCGTTGTGGCGCAGCCGATCGAGTGTGGCCGAAGCGAGCAGCCGGTTCGAGGGGAAGGCCTGGTCCCACTCGGTGAAGTCGAGGTTGCTGGTGACGATGGTGGCGGCGGTCTCGTAGCGCTCGGCGATCAGGTCGTGCAGATCCTCGTCGGCGGGTGCTCGAAGGGGTTTCAAGCCGAAATCGTCGATGATCAGAAGACCCACGCGAGCCAAGCCCGCGAGGCGCCGCTCGTAGCTGTTGGTGGCGCGGGCGGCGTTCAGGCTCGCGGTGAGGGTGGCGCAGGTGGTGAACATGACATCCACGCCCTGGCGCACCGCGCAGTGGCCCAGGGCCTGCGCCAAGTGTGACTTGCCGGTGCCGCAGGGGCCGACGATGAGCACGGGAGCGTGCTCGGCGAGATAGCGCCCGGTGGCAAGGTCGTGGACGAGCGCCCGGTTCAACTGCGGCAGGCGCTCGAAGTCGAATTGGTCCAGCGTCTTGGTGGCACGGAAGGCCGCACGGCGAAGCCGCAGGTCGAACTTCTTCTGCTCGCGCCGCGCGACCTCGTCGGCAATCAGCATGGCGAGGAACTCGGTGTAGGCGAGTTTCGAGTCGATCGCTTGGCGGTTACGGGCTTCCAGCGAATCGAGGATGCCCGATAGGCGCAGCTGCTTCAGGTGCGGGGAGAGCTCTGGGATGGGATTCATGGTGTGTGGATCTCCTTGGGTTACGGGTCAGTGATGAGCGCTGGGCTCGGGATGGAACAGGGAGTCGGCGTCGCGCGCAAAGCGCGCGGCACTGGCATAGGGTTGGCTATTGGCATGATCGCCAAGCGGTTGCTGGTCGTAGCCGTGGACGAGGACGGTCTTGACGGTGCGGTAAAAGGGACTCGCGTGCGCGAGCGCTCGGGCGCAGGCGGCCTCCAGGCGCTGCGGTCCGTAGGTGCTACCCATGCGCAGCACCCCTTGCGCGGCGCGCAGGCGCTCGACCACCCGATCGGCGAGCAGCCAAGCGATGAGCTCGGTGCAGGCCGGGCCGATCGCGGCGGCTTGCCGGGCGCACCAATCGCGGTCCTGGGCGAAGAACGCCCGCGCCTCAGGGGGCAGGTGATCGCGCACGGTGGCGCGGTGGCCGGGTTTGCGGCCGCGGGCGTGGGTGGCGACCAGGCGATGATCCTCGTAGATCGAAACCGCGCCGTCGGTCGCGCGCAGCCACAGGGTCTTCCCGACCAGGGTGAACGGAACCGAGTAGAGCATGCGCGCCTGCTGCACGTGGCAGTCGCGATGCACGATGACGCGATGCCAGCTGCCCAGATCCGGGGCGATCGGGGGAAGCCCGTGCAGGAAGGGCTTCTCCACTGCGAAGCGCTCAAGCGGCGGCTCGCGCGTGGTGCCGTGGATACGCACGCCGGCTTCTTCCATCACCCAGCGGCGGGCTTGGTCATTCAAGTCAGCCAGAGTGCGGAAGGTGCGGGTGGGCAGGAAATTGCCCTTCACGTACTTGACCCCGGCCTCGACGATGCCCTTCTTGGCCGGGTCCGCCGGCGGGCACGGATCGATCTTGAAGCCGTAGCCCTCTGCACATTCGCCATAGGCGCGCTGCACCAGCGGATCCCGACTGCAGGCGCGCGTAATAGCGCACTTGGGGTTGTCGATGATCACGCGCTCAGGGACGGCGCCAAACCACTCGAACGCCCGGCGGTGACAGCCCAGCCACGTGGGCACGCTCTGGTCCCAGACGAATTCCACGTACTGGTGGCGCGAGAAACACAGCGTCATCACGAAGCACCAGGTGCGCCGCGGCCGGCCCGCGTCCGGATCGAGGAGCGTGGGCCCGGCGCCGAAATCGACCTGGGCGGCTTCCCCGGGTGCGAACAGCAGCGGCACCGTCGCCTCGGGCGGACGACTCTTGCCGATCGAGCACAGCATGCGGTACACCGAGGAATAGCTGCCGGTAAAGCCGTGCTCGCGGCGCAGCACGCCGTGGATCGCGACGCCGGAGACGTCCCGCTCGGCCCAGCGCGCTACGATCTCCCGAAGCGGCTCCAGGCTCGAGACCGTGGAGCGCGCGCGCCGGGCGCTGCCAACCGCCTCGGCGATGGCGGCATCTTCGGGAAGCGGCGCGGCGGGATCCAACCAGCCGCGTTCGGCGGCGAGCGCGCGCAGCGCCGCGGCCTTGGGCCGACCCATGAGGCGCGAGCGCGCGATCTCGCGGTCGGTGTCGCCCTGGCGCAGCCGCACCAGAACCGCTCGGTACTGAAACATCTCGATTCTCCTGCGGCCCACCGCCATGCCCTCCGGACAAAAAGCCCGAAGGGTAGCGCTGCCCGCGTCAAACCGAGATGCCCGTGCCCTGCCTGGACTGGCTCCTATATGCCGACAATCGACTGGCTCCAATATGCCGAAAACGCATTGGCTCCATTACGCCGAAAATCGGCTGGCTCCTTTATGCCGAAAACGCCTTGGCTCCTATATGCCGAAAGATGACAAACGGCAGCGCGACCGCCGGTCAGCGGGTCATCTCGGACGCTTAGCCGAGTGACCGCTCCTGGCCGATTCTGTTGAAAAACTCCTCCGACTGGAATTTCGAGAACAAATCGAGTGTCCTCGAACCATCAACCGATTGACGATCGTCGATTGTGGGCCGATCTGAGAGGTCAAGTTTTCTGCATGCGGTATCGCGAGCTGTTATACGCGAGTATTTCAACAGAATCGGCCGAAAGTTGACGCCCGCCAATTCGGACCCAACAGCACCGCACTGAAGCAGAACACAGACGTCCTCCGGCGTCCCGCCAGAAGGTACTTCAGGGCAGTGCCGGTTGACTCGTCCGTTTCATAGCTCCCGCGATTCCGGTTTGGTAGTTCTCCGCCCAACGCGGGCCGCCGCATCCCCACTCGCCACCTTACGTCCATTGTGTGGCGAGTCGCTCGCCCCCCTCTCCCACGGCCCCTGCCCCGCCTCCCTCCCCCACAATCGTTGCTGCAATTCCCGCCGCCTGTGCGAAGGCGCCCCCCTATCCCCTCTGTCCCGCTTCTCCCCACCCCCAATTCCTTCTTGAAAAAGCGCCCCTCCCCGGTCGCCTGAACCTGTCACTCAACGATAAGGAGCCATACCCGTGACGTTCACGGAGCAACTGATCATTGCCGCGGTGTTTTTCAACGCGAGCGGTATGCTGCATGCGGCAGCGGTTATCGTGCTGGTCGCCCTGCAAGAGCGCTGTCCCGGAAAGCGAACCCGGGCGGGTCCGACGCATCCCGGCAAGGACGCGAAGCCTGACTGAGCGCGCGGGGCCGCCGGCGGCCCGGGGGCAGCGACGGGCCGAGCGCCTCGGGGGAGGTGTCCCTCGCGCCTGCCCGCCTCAGCGCTGGGTTCGCGCTCGCCCGGCCTCGCGCATCACCGCCCCCCAGAACCCCTGGACCTCGAATGCTGCCAGCCAGGCAAAGGTCTTGGGAGGATAGGGGCTGTCGGCCGGCAGGGCCGGTTCCCGCAATTCGAACCCCAGCACGCGCTCGAAGCGGCCAATTGTCGCGAGGTCGTGCATCACGAGCAGCGCCTTCCAGCCGACCTGGCGCCCGATGAGGTAGGCGCCGATGGCGCGTTCGAGCTCCGTGAGGTCCCCTTTGAACGCGCGCACCCGCTCATTCACGTGTGCAAGCATCTCGCTATCGGTCATTCTAGTTCCCCTCTCCCGCAGCACCTGGCACGGCGCACGCTCGCCTGCCCGCATTAGACGCTAGCACGCGGAACTGAGTAAAGTCCGTTTTCGAAGCAGAGGACGGACCTGAAGAAGAAGCGCCATACGAACGAGCCGATCCTCGGGGTTCTGTGGGAAGCCAAGGCCGCGATACTGACCAACGAACTGTGCCGCACGCACGGATTGAGCAACGTGGCGTTCTGCGGTTGGCGCGCAACGTGTGGGACTCCCCGGTGTTCCCGAAACTTAAGTGAGTCCGGCCTTGCGCGCACGCTCGCCTCTAGACGAGACTTGCCGGAACACCAACACCCTCACCATCGTGTAGAGGAGATGTTGCGAGGCGACGCGAACGCTCGCCTGCTGTATCAGCGCCGGTTGCGCGCGTGCGTTTTCAGCTTGGCGATGTACAGGTCGATCGAATGGTCACTAACCATTTTCCCGAAGCCGCCAAAGCCTTGCTTCCACATGATCCTGGACCACCGCTTCAGTCGATCGAACGAATCCACGTTTACTCGCAGCCGCGCCGCACCGCCCGTACCAACCAGGTAACTGACATAGCCGGGGTGGCGATACCGAGTCATCGACTCGATGAACGATTCGAGCTTTTCGTCCCAGGTCCCGTTGGCGAGCATCGCGTTCAGCACGGTGACCGACTTCGCCAGCAGGCGCACCAAGCGATGCAGCATGACGATGCCGGTCGTCATCCACGGGTTCGGCAGCCGCGGCACGATGTCGACCTCATTGACGATCTCGTAGATTGGCGTCTTGAGGGAGTTCTGCACCTAAATCGTGCCGATCGGCGGCGCACCAAACGTGTAGCAGGCGCCGGTGGAGTCCGAAGCCAGCAGTCGAGTGGCGACCATGGCGAGCGCCCCTCCAAGCGAGTGGCCCGTCAGTATCAGCTGGTCGCAGGTCGCTCCCTTCAGGGCGCCCAGGATATCCTCGCGAACCAGTGCGAGCGCGTCCAGGTAACCGCTATGCATCTGGATCTGCTCGCCGTCTACATCGACCTTGCGTAACGCTGCGCGTACGTCGGTCTTGATGTCCGCGAAGTCGGTCGGCTCGGTACCGCGGAACGCGAGATAAGCGACCTTTTTCTCCCCGCCCGACTCGAGTGTCACTTGGCGGGTACAAAGGAACGCCTGCGTGCCTTCATTCGAGAAGGTCTCCACCAACTCAAAATCCACCGTCTTGAGGATGCTTGCCAGTGCGGCGCGGCCCTCGGTCTCCGTCCCGGCACCCGAGAGGACCAGCTTCAACTGTTCTTCGAGCACCCTCAGGCGCTGGTCGTCGCCAAACACCGTCCTCGCAACTTCCAGCGCCTGCTCAAGTGAGTGGCCGCCCTCAAACCGGAAGTATGCGAGCTTCGAGAGCTCTGCACACACGTAAGCCTGCTGATCGCTGAATGCGGCGCGCTCGGTAGGCGGCGCAAGCAGCTCTTTGGCAGAGAAGTTGGTCGCCACGGATCGCGCCCGATTCCGCCCCTGCCGGCCCTACGCCAGCAACGCGCCAAGGGCCGTTGTCTTCTTGGCGATTGCGACGGCGACTTCGCCCATCTGCCGGATGCGCGACACCAGTTCGGCTTGCTCCAAGTTGTGACGCGATGCCTGCTTCACCACCGCGATGAGGCGGTCATACTCCTGAAGGTCCGTCGCACCGGGGGTGATCTTGTCGATTTCCTCGCGCGACAAGCCCATCAATTCATCCAGTTCGCGTGCGTATCTTGCGTTGAAAGCCTCGCGACCGCTCCGCAGGTCGCTGGCAAGGTCCGATTCGAACGCCGCCATGTCAACCATGGTCAATCCCCCTTCAGCAGTTTGTCCAGCTCCTGGGTCCACGTCTTCACCTTTGCCGACACCTCGTCGACGGTGCCTTCGGCCGCTTTCGCCTTGTCGACGAAACTCGCGAGCTTGGTCGACGTATTGCTCAGCTTGACACCCACCTTCTCTCGCAGGCCCTCGAGGCCCGCCTGCTGCAGCAGTTCGTCCTGCACCTCGTGCACGCGAACGATCGAGGCAAGGTGCGCCGTAACCACCGCGTTGCCACGCTGGATCTGGACGTAGACGCGGTCGATTGCCGCCATTACCTGCTCCTCCTGTTGGAGGACGGGTGCGAGCCTCAGCTTCCGGTAGTCCTCGACGTCAGCATGTATCGCTTTGACAATGGCCTGCATCACGAGGAGCACGTCCTTCTGCGCCTGCGCGTCCTGCGGCCGGGCGACCGCCGCCTCGGTGACAGAAAAAAGATTGTCCTTGTTGCCTTTGGCCTGCCGCTCCTTTTGTCTGGAGAGCACATACTGAATTTGGAACGGCGCGTAGACGTCGTCCACGAAACGATTGACATCCTGCTTCATGCGCGCGAATAGCGTCTGCGCAAGATTGCGATGCGACTCGTGTGCAGCGGTAACATCGCGGCCGACGGCAACCGATAGCTCCACCGATTCCTTCGGTACCTGTGCACACGCCGATAGCATCGCGGCGATGAAGACGGCGCAGACAAGGCGCCAACCGCGGAAACGGGTCTCGAGCATCGTCATTCGCCCCTCCGTTCTTGTGAGCGCAGTCGCAGTCCCGACGCGCCTGACTTCTGCGAATGGATTTGTGCATCCATTGTAGAAGCAATGGCCTCGCAAGTGCAACAACACGCCGTCATCCCGCATCAGGGGCATCAAGATGCAATCTCACTTCGCGATTGTAGCGTCGCGCATCACCCGATGCTCCGCCTTGCGGGGGCGCAAGTTTGGGGCTCGCGCTCTGCCCCGCTGCCGGTGGGCTCACCGGCGGACTGATGGCGCTCGTGGCTCATCCCGTCTCTTCGGCGCTTAGCTGAGCGCATGGTGCCTGAGCTCGCGGCCGGGCCGACCGGGTCGTCCGCAAATGGGTCAAATCCCACCCAATGACATGCCCCACCCCGTACGCTTTGAGTATTGCGGTCTTACGCTGGTAGGATGATCATGCACCGGAAGCTACGCGGGAATCGCGCCAGGCCGATCAGCCAAGACGGCGTTCGCCGGTCAAGATGCTTGTCGCCGACCAGAGGGAGGGTAGATCGATGAGACGCGCGCTCTTCACATTCATCCTCGTTGCAGTGCTCTCCAGTTTCTTGGGGCATGCGTTAGGCGCCCTCGGAGCAGATTCGCCAACTCCCCTCCTGAAGCGGGGACAGCCCGTGGGTTGGTGGTTCGTGTACAAGTTCAATTCGGGATTCCCCGGCTGCGGCGGGGACGCATCGAGGCAGTGCCCATTCGGCGGGAACGTGCAGCCGTACAAGGCTTTCGGTCAGCAGTATGTCTATGCGAGCAGCGAGAACGCATCACTTCAAAAAGGGGCAGGCTGTACGGGCGCCACGATTGACGATCCCGTGGGCGCCACCTTTGCTCAGGTCTACAACGGACCTTTCTTCTACGTGTTCTGGAACGACCAGTACTACGGGGACCCAAGGATCAGGTATCCCAACTGCACCGATCAGCAGTGTGGCTCGCCATGGGGCCACTCCAAAGGGATGCTCTCATGGAATGCCGATGGAGAAGGGTTGGTGATGCAGGTTACAACCCCGTCTTGGCCGGCATCCGCGGCGAAGGACTTCCCGCGCAAGTCTGGCAATACCCTGGGCTGCATCACCAAGCCGAACAACGTCGTCAATGCGCAACACTTTTTTGCCGTGAAGCTCACCAAGGATGATCTGCTAAAGGTCCTGGCCGCACTCCAGAACGCCAGTGTCGTCACCAAACTGGATGAACCGAAAATTGTGAAGAATGGCGGTCCTCAGGAGGTTCAGACCTTGGTTGCCGGTCTGGGCAAGAAGTCAACTAGCATTCGCTATACCAAGGAGAGGCTCTCGGAGGGCGTTGAATTGATCTCCAAGCCCTCCGATTTACATGCACCGCCTTGGCAAATGGTTTCCGCCGTGCTTGGCGGCGTTTCGCTGCGCACCGCCACGTGGTGGGCGTATCCACAAATACCCACAACCAGCAAGTCAAGAAAAATCGGCTGCTGGGATCAATCCCTAGGCCGTCCCGGACGGGTTGAAGTCGCGACCACGGGTGTATGGGATTCGAAGGAACTCAGCCTCGTCGGTGGCGCCAATCATGCAAAACTCGGCGTATCGATTTCTGGCACCACCCCCTACTCCATCTTCGGGGACTTGAACCAGCAAGGCGCGATCACGGGGACAGCCAAGAACTGCATGAGGAGCCAGAATGGCAGGGGGGGCCTATTCTTCGTGCTGAACAACAAGGCGCTGCATGACGATTTGTCCGACCTGGTCGATGGCGATACCGCACCTACCAAGGTTCCGTCCAAGCCGCCTGGCAAGTGATCAGAAGCGCGGACACACGTGCCTTACCTAGCGGGACCGCACGCTCGACCATAATCGTCACAGGGGAACCGGAAGGTGATCGCTGCTTCACCTTCCGCAGGTCGATGCGCTCGAACCCCTCCCAGCGATCTGCGGCATTGGGCCTCGATCACCCATGCCAAGTGTGAAATATGAGAGAACACACCTGCGTAGGTGCCAGAGAGCGCATCTTCGGCCCACGCACTTCCCTCTTGCGAGACGCGTCAGACGTAGCGGTCGAGTTCTCTCTTATTCCACCCCTGTCACACCTTCCTCGGCGAAAACGCCTCTATGATGCGATCGAGGAACGCAAAGAGGATCTCAACCCCGTAACCTACTACGAACGCCAGCGCTGGAGGCGTTAGCGACTCCAGGGAAGCTTCCTCCTTGATTACGTCCATGAACAACCACACCATGATGGAGCCGGCAAGCGCTCCCATGACCATTCGCAGGTGGTACACCACGACAAGATCCCGGGTAAAGGATCGGGTTCTGATGTCCTGCGCGAGGCTGCGTAAGACGTAGAGGCAGGCCCCGAGCAACCCATACAGAAGCGGCAAGATATAGCGCTGCAGGGCCTCCAGAGCGAATTTCGCTCCCAGCATTGATTGTTTCAGCGCTCGAAACCTCAATTTTGTCGCAGCTCCCGGTTGCGTCGCTGCCGTTCCCAAAGTCACGACCAATCGCCAGTATCCGTTCCACTTGTCCAGGACTTCAAAGCGAATGTCTGTTTCCGCATCAAATCTGTCGGCTTCGGCCTCAAGCGCCTGAAGCTCCTTACTGTCGGCTGCTTGGTCTCCCTTCTCCATTCTGATCGCGCCCTGCTTCTTGCTGTTCTCCTCAACCATATTGAGGAACTGCTGGATTTCCCCGACCAGGCTCGAGCCGATCACCGTGTAGATTTGAATAACTACCAACGCGAGCAACGTCAGCAGCGTCCAGCAGTACATTCTCCGGACGGTGAGTTTCGCTCGTGTCACCATGGGCACCGGGCGGCGCAGCACCCAGGCCTTCAGCCGCGAGCACAATGCTCTATCGGGAAACTGCTCAGCAGACTGCCGCAAGCTCTCCGGAGAGACGGGTGCGACCGCCATGGCCAACTCCTGCCTGGCCTTCCAGAACTCGGCCTGGGGGGTGAACGAGTCCTCGTTAACGAGGTCCTTCTCCGGCAGCGCCTTGGACTTAACAATCGCCTGCGCGGTCGCGTCCGGAATCGAAAGCCCCCGTGACGCAGCATAGGCGAGCAGTTGCTCTGCCTCGTCAAGGGAATTGACCAGCAACTGCTTGTCTTGGTGCTCAGCAGCCAATCTTGTGCTCCCTATGTCCGGTTTGAGGATATGGACGAACGCTCATCTAACCTCGATAAAGAATTCGCACGGCTTTTGGCCGGCGCCGCAGGCGACAGGAGAATTGTCGGCGTATACGACCGTGACGCGCCAACGGCCACGGCGAATATTGTCCTTCTTGCTCCATGTGCGCCAATCGAAATGCTTTCGTATAGCGACCTCAGACCGAAGCTTGTCCAGGAGCTCGATGCGAGCGGCCGGAACGGGGATGTTGTCCACGACCTGCATTACCCCTTCTGGATTAATGGATGTGAGGGTCTCCCGAAACCACTTGTGGCGGATGGGAAGCTTTCCATCGGTCTCCAGGCGGTCCAATGCCCCCTTCTTACCCTTTACCTGCATCCAAAGATAAAGGGTTCTCGGGGGAGTGGAACCTTCGATTTTCAACCCGAACTGGCGAGTGTTAGGTTCGACCCGGTCGGTCCACACTGTCTGCACAATTTCAATCAGGTCCTCGTCGGCTCGCGCAATCGGCGATGCAGCCAGACTGAGGACAAGAGCAATCGCAACGAATAGCCGCTGCATTTGCACCTCCGGCCAATCGGCTCCTGGCACGCTCATGCTGCTCCCCGATATTCCGGGTGTATCAACCCACAGAATCTACCCAAGCTTGGTAACCGCCTTGGCAACCAGATCTACGGCTTTCTTAACCAACCGGATCGCCTTCGCTATGTCTTGAATGTCTTTCTCTGCTTCGCCGATAAAAGCAATGGCGTCGTCCAGGCCTTTGACCGCAGCCTTGTATTCATCTGCTTCGGCATCCAGATCCTTCACGATCGCAACAAGCGCAAGTTTCGCAAGGCGGTCCTGTTGTTCGAGAAGTACGCGGCTATTGTCTCCTGTTTGGAGCACGGCCAGGTTGTTCACACGCGAGGCAAGACCCGTAGTCTTTTCAGCCAAGTCATGGCTCATAGCCTACCCTCTTTGGTTCAAAGACCGCGATAGAACTTGCCAGCCCTCTGGGCCTCTCGCACAAAGCTTTGTAGCGCATCGAGGTTTGTAGCGCGCTCGTCAAGCACCTGACGGATTTCGTGGTGTGCAGACGGAAGCTTTGCAACAGCAGCGCTCGTCGCATCGAGCGAGGATTCAATCCCTTCTGATTCGGCCAGAAACTCTGCTACATCACTGTCAAAGATCATGCGATCCCGACTGCCATATGCTGGACGTGCGGCGTTCGCGTGGGCAAGAATGCGATCCGCCATGATGCGCTCCGCCAAGCGGATTCTGTCATTGCTCCGAGCGATGAGCGCCGCTAGTTTCTCCAAATCGTCTTGCGCAAGATCCATGGCTCGTCGGAGGGCCTCTCGTCGTTTGTAATCGACTAGGACGCGGCCAATTGAGTCGACGACTGCGGCTATAGCATTTAGGCCCTTTGATTCGGCGTCAGACGCGGCGCTACCCGCAGTCTTGCGCAAGTTCTGAAGGCTTCCCGCCATTTCCTGCGAGGCGGCGTCAATGTCGGAGGCGTAGTCCTTAGTGGCAAGTGCGAAGAGCAAGTTTGCGTATCTTGCGAGAACCTCAATGGCCGACTCGCGAAGGCGCAGCGCGGGCACCAGATCAAAGCTCTGCCCCTCGATCTTGGGCGTAAATCCGTCGCGTGTTAGGGGCATATCTGGAAGCGTCGTCACGACAAAACGGCGTTGCAGCCGTTCGATTCGAGCGTACGTGTCCAGCGTGTTTTGGTGGACTGCCTGCGTGGAATTCTTGAGGGCTTGGAGTTTCCCGGTGGGCAAGGACGCGCATCCTGTCATTGCAGCGAAGCCGATGCACGCAACCAACAGCAGCAGGCGTCTGGACAACACCGGTACCCCTCCCAAGAAGGTCAGAGCCTTAGTGGCTTCTTCTCTTTGCTATCCGAGGCTCCTCCTTGCATCATAGACTCAAATAGCACGAAATGCCGATAATTGCCCCTGATCACACTTGCTTGGCGATGCTGCAGCGTCGCCAGGGCGAAAGCCTACGCGACCTCCTCATACGCCTGGACAGTGCGATCGGCACGGCTTGGAGCGAAGAGCGCCTTATCGACGAGATCAACCCGCCCCAGGCCGTGTCAAGACGGCCATAACCGGACGGTTACTGCCCTCACGCATAGGATGGCCAAGATGCGACGGTGCCCAGCGGGCAGGCGTCGTACAAGCCTCGAGGGAGGAAACCGCGGAATGTGTCGCGGTGGTGAGCGCAGGCTACGCGGCTATGGGGATTCTTCGCCTGGATTGAGCGGTCATTAGAGGGTAGTGAGTTGTACCTGGCCCCCGCGTCAATTGAGGAGCTTAAATTCTTTCGAGCCTGGCAGGGTCAATTTGCAGAAAGCTGAAAAAATGACAAACTCGTTTGACCCCTCGACATAGGATAGGTTGAAGCTTCGTAAGAGATTGGAACAATGAGAGAGTAAGTCGGCTTATTAGTAGCGCGATTTGCTAGCGGAGTGGTGAACTCAAATACAACTTGCGAGGTTGAATTCTGCACTAACATCAAGCCCTCACCCCCTCCCGCACCCGTAAGTGACTCATGCGCTAAGCAACGGTTTGTACCGTATTCGTTTCCATCGCTATCGAGCAGTGTTGCCGATTTTGCGCAATCTAATGGGCCTCTATACAGTCGGACATGGGGTATCTGGCTCGAAAAACTCGGGCGCAACACCTTGCCCGCAAACTCAATCGTCACAAAAAGTTTGCCGCTTCGAGTCTTATCTATATTTACGACCTTAGCGGAAAAGAATTGGGTGTCGACACTCCGGCCATAGCTTTGACAAAAACCAGCCTGCGCAGACCCAAACATCAGAATAACCACGAGTATAAATTTATTCACGTACCTCTCCCAATTTCTCCATCGATCATCTTCAACAAATTGATGCCCTCAAGACTATTAGGAAATACCTGCAAATACTGGACAAGCGCCCCCCGTTTTTGCCCTATATTCGTCATAAGCATTATCTGTTCGAGTTTGAACTGTGCGTAGTTTCTACGAACTTCGTCATGCAAAGGGCAATCTTTGTAGATCGCGTCCCAAAACTCGTCGGGTGAATCGGGGATTTCTCCCTGATTGAAATAGGTCCGTCGAATCAAGACAAGTTCGTCCGAGCAGGATTCCGATGCAGGGACCGTTACAAAATCCCGAAATTCGATTGACAGCGCAGTGCCTGGGGCAAGCGCAGCGATCGCCGCCACTGATGCACCCAGTCCCGCGACGTCGCCATAGACTGCTCGCCCCAAATAGGCGTGATTCCTGCCGAAAAATGCAACATTGCCCGTTTGTGGATTGCGAAGCCCGTACATGATGTACTCGAATCGCTGCGCTTCAGGATTCCATATGCTGTAATCCAATCGTCGCTGATCCTTCGAGTAGCGCGTGTAGGAGATCTGCTTTCCATTGGACACGTCATATTGCCTCGCAATTTGCCCATCCCGGACAACGCGGATCCGACTGTTTTCCAATACGACGCTGACCTCGCGGTTGTTTACCAACACGCGCCCTCGCTCAATGCTATTGAGAGTTCGCAGTTCGATTGCGAGTGGCCTCGCGGCGAGCCGCATTAGGTTTGCGTCGGCGGCAACGGCTGCGCCGATGTTCGATTGGGCTATGGATCTCACCGCCAGCACCTCTCCACCTAATGAACTAGCGGTTCGTAATACTAGGCCTGAGGGTATTCCCGCTCTGCCGCCGACGCGCATGAGTAGGCCTATCGGGCAGCCCGACAATAGTGAGCAGATCAGGGCAAGACAAACAAGCTTGATTATGCGGAGGGCCATTACGGATAATTGGACATGTCTTTACGTTCGTTAAGCGGTGATCATCGTTGTGCTGCCCGACTGAAAGCACGTTGCCGAAAAATGGTCTTGCATTCCGTTATTCGCGAGAGAATGTCGCAATGATTCAAGTAATGACAGGGTGTAACGTGATTCAATAGACCAAGGCAAAACCGCTGTTCGTCTGGCCTCCGACCTGGTAATACGGGGCCTACGCCGCCTACATAGACTACGCTGGGAGGCACCGCGGGGCAAATGGCTCGGAGGGACTTGATTGCGCAGTGGCGCTGAACAGCGAATCTGCATTTCGCCTTCCCGGCTCCCCAATCGGGGCTCGAACAACATTCGAGGCGAGCGGCGATGTCGAGAGTCCGCTTCGGAAGTACGCATTCGCGGAATCGGCAAGCCGCCGTTCGCCAATTCCGCATAATAATCCTCGCTGACCGGCTCCATTGGCCGAGAGAACCGGCCCGTCGCAGCATCGTAGCTGAGTGACAGCACAGCGTCCAAAGAGACATTCGGCTTGGCACTCTTAAGACCTATTCTCACCGCTGCTATTGCGCCCCGCAGCATACCGAGCAGGTATCGATCACAAAATCCGGATAGGCCACACTTCTTGCTTCCTGTCTCGAAGGGCTGCAACAGCGCGTTGTTGCTGGGCCCTATCCGCGCCAAATGCGCAGGCGCCCCGAGTCGACGTGGACGAACCCTTTTCCCGCGCCCGGGTAGAAGCCCACTCCTCCGCCGGAAAGGTAGATACCGAGTCTTGCCAAGTAGTCGCTGGGCACATCTTGCATCCAGATGTCGGCGGCCTTCGCGCGCGTGTGCAAGGAGTGGAGCGCAGCACCTTCGGTGGTGGAGTTCGTGTGTGGCGAGCGATATCCCGAATTCACCATGATGGGCCTGCGAAAACCATAGGCCTCGAACCAACCCTGGACGCCCCGGAGAATGTCCAGAAGGACTGGGTCCATTCGTACCGCCTGTCCGGTGCGGGTGTCGCGTAGGAGCCGGCAAACACGGTTGTACCCCTGGGCGTGAATATGCCCATCGTGGAAGTAGACGTCGCGCAGTTCCTCGCCAGTTGCGGCGCGGCGCAGCCAAAGTGTTCGGGGCAGATTCCAGAAACCCGAGCTCACGACCGGCTGCTGGGCCCTGCCGGGAGCGGGCACGCCGGCCAGGGCAGCGAGCGCAGTCCCGGCGAGCAGAAAGTCCCGGCGTGACACCGAGGTCGCGCCCGTGGGTGCTGTCGTGGCGTCCATGCGTGGAGTATCGGCCGCGGCGTAGCTGAATTCCACCCAGCAAAACCGCGTTTCGGGGCGTTTTGCCCGGCCTGCACGGAGGAAAGCAGTTTTTTGTTGAAAGGCGGCGATGAGGGGCGAGAATGGTTTGGGGCCCCAATGGGGTTGAGGCGGAGGGGAAAATAAGGCCCTTCCGAGCGGTTTTGTAGGGGTGCAAAGCCGCGTGCCAATCTGCGAGTATGACGTTGCAAGAAGGAGATGAAAGCATGTTGTTCAGGGCGCTAATTGCACTGATCTTGGCCGCCAGCGTGTGGGCACCGGCACACGCCGGGGCGACGGCCTGCGGCACCCACTATCTCTCGGGAGAAGCACCTGAGATCACCAATACGAAGATGGTCCCGAAGGCCCGCGAGTTGTGCTTTGCCGCCTTCGGCGTGATGCACTCGGGAATTGCGCGCACACCGCTGTGGTCTGCCGAGCACTTGACGCGGTCCAGCTTGGCCGAGGCAAGGCGCGTGCAGCGCGTGGACACGTTCCATCCGGAGGACCGGTTGCCCGCCGGTGAGCGGGCGGAGCTTGGCGACTATGCGCGGTCGGGGTTCGATCGCGGGCACATGGCGCCCTCGGCAGACATGCCCTCCCGTGCGGCTCAGCAGGAAAGCTTCTCGCTTGCGAACATCCTCCCGCAGAACCCGGATAACAACCGCAACCTGTGGGAGGGCATCGAGGCCGCGGTGCGCAAGATGGCGAAGGAGCGCGGCGATCTGTATGTGATCAGTGGCCCGTTGTTCGTGGGAGAAAGCGTGAGGCGGCTGAACGGCCGAGTGCTGGTGCCGAGCAATCTCTTCAAGGTGGTCTACGACCCAAAGCAGGGCGAGGCTGCGGCGTATGTCGTGGCGAACAAGGCCACATCGAGCTATTCGACGATGAGCGTGGCCGAGCTGGAGGCAATGGCGGGGATCAATTTCTTTCCGCGCATGCCCCTCGCCGTGAAGCAGACTAAGCTGACCCTTCCAGCACCGATCCCGCACCATAGCGGCGGTGCACGCGCCGCCAAGGGTGGCGAGTTCGTGGCGAGCTTCCCGTTGCGCGCACTGCGCGCGATGTTGCGATAGGGGGAAAAGATGGGCGCGCAGAGCATCTCTGCATTTGCGAACGAGGCTGAGTCGATGGCTGTGGGCGGGCTGACGATCGAGAATCGCACGGATCGCGTTTCCTTGTACGGGTCGATCGACATCACGCGCGACGCGGCAGGCCTCATCGTGGCGGAAACGTTGAAATCGGTGCTGGACGACATCGTTGCGGTGCTGACCAAGGAACGGGCGAGCAACACGCTGCCGGAACGGGTCCCCGGTGGTTCGAGCGATGAGGTCCCGAATCCGTTCGTGGACAAGGACTGATGCAGAGATTCGAGGATGGCCGTGTTTGACATGCTGCAATGGGCCTTGGCGGCTCTTGGGGAACACCTGAGGGCGACAACCGGTATGGGGGCACTGGAGTACGCGGGGATGGCGCTGGGGATCGTCGGACACCTCTTCGTGGCGCACCGGTCGCTGGCCGGGTTCCGCGTCTGGATAGTGAGCAACGTCTGCCTGGTGATCGTGTTCCTGGACAGAGGGTTGATGGGAGCGGCACTGCTTAACGTGTATTTCAGTTTCGGCAACGTCTATGCGATCTGGGAATGGCGCAGGGCGCGCTGGGGGGTGACCACGCCGAGGTGTGCTCTCGTGGAGCCAACATGAGTTTCGGGATGATGTGGATGGGCCCCGCCCCCGATCGGTTGAATGGCGCTCGGTACTTCAGGGCTTGCGAGCAGCGCTTGCGCGGAAAGGTGGTCGCGCTCGCCGGCGGAAGCATTGTGTTCGCACTGCTGGATGGCAGCGGTGAGCGAAACGTTCGATTCGACATCGGATCCACGATGGATATTGCGCTGCACCTGCTGCTGTACAGTCAGAGCGATTGCGCGTTGCGTGTGCGGGCGGGTGTGGCCGAAGGCAAGCGCGCGACGGTGGAGGTCCTGGATGTAGTCGACATCGAGGAGGTGCGCGGCGGTACATGGGAGAAGGCTCTCGCGGAGATGCGAAAGGCACTCGACGAGCTCTCCGGCGCGTACCCAGGATGCCAGCTTCGCGTAGATGTTCGCGACCCATCCGCCCCCTCGGGCGCGCCCGGCCGCGCTTGAGGTGGCCGTGCGGTCTGACAGGAGCGCGAGTCACGTGAACGCCGAAAGGCTCATTCCCGCACCACGGTAGCACCTCTCTCCTTGCCTGCCCTTTCCTGCGGTAGGCGCGGTGGTCCGGCCAGATGGTCGTGGCTGCGGCGCAGCCGTGGCGCGTAAGGGAGCGGCCGTTCTGGCCCTTCGCAGCAAGAATGTCCCCTCGTTCGCGTGTGACATTGGCAACTGCGGCCATGTCGTGGGCAGCGCGACGGGGCGACATGCGGCGCGGCGCGCGCGCTATCTAAGGCGACACCCGTTCGGCTCGCGTCTCGACTTGATCAGACGACTCGCGACGAAATCTCTTGTGGAATTTCCGGGCACCTCGCGTAGGTTGGACGTATCGAGTCAACCAGGCGGAGATGCAACATGAGTGAAGTCACACGTGAAGAGCTGGCGGAGATGCGGGCGGACGCTCGCTGCGGCCGCATCCGGGGCGCGATTGCGGATCTGAGGCACGCGCGGAATGTGTTGGTGGAAGTCAAAGCACCAAGGGCTGCCAAGTACGTGGCCCGGGCGCTGAAGAGCGTGGAAGGCGCGCTGCGGCACGGCGCACTCGCGCCGTACCGCGAGCGCAGGCAGGCCCGGAGGCGGGGATCATGAGCGCGGACAAGAAGGCCGTCAAGCTTCCTAAGCGGGCCGCCCGAGTTACGCATCCTGTCGACCGGAAGGAGATCAAGGTGACCGTGGCGCTGGTCCTCTCCAGCGCACATGTCAGCACGCAGACGATGGAATGGATCGGTCGCGCGGACGCATTTGCGTTCGCGAAGGGGCGATTCGGCGCCTTCGTTCATCGTGTGACGCAGGAAAGTGAGTCTCTGTTGCCGGATGACTTGTACACGGTGCTGACGTTCGCGAGCCGGCGTGGGTTCTCCTGGGTGCGATTTGATGTGTCCGGTCCGGTGATGCGCGAGCTCCCCGTCTATCCGCGGTGAAGCGGATGTCGGATTGCTATTGAAAGTGAGAACTTCGTGAGTAGCCTTGAACGTATGCACACCAATCACTTGGTCTTTACGCGAGAAAGCGCGGGCGGGCTCGACGCCCTGGTCGTGATTGGAGTGGAGACGCTGGATAGCGCGGACACCGCGGGGCTGCTGGTTCGATTGGAGAACGCGATCGCGTCCTGGGTGAGCGACCCTGCCACGGGCGGCGTGAGTCTTGCGCGGCACTGCGCGGAACCGAACATCGCCGAGGTCATTGCGGCCGACGCATTCCGGCGCGAATCGTTTCAGGCGTGCCTGCGAAAACAGGGCATCCGGATGGCGCGCGTCCTGTACAGCGGTCCGGTAGCTGCGACCTACGAGTATGAGCGGTGTCTGGCCGCGGCGGGCGCGGCGCGCCTCGCAGCCTGATGACGGTAGCCGAAGAACGGTACATGGGCCGGGTGGCCCGCCTGGGCTGCATCGTGTGCTTCAACCGCGGAATCCTGAACGTTCCTGCAACGGTGCACCACGTCAGGGACGGCCAAGGAATGGGCGATCGCGCATCGGACTTCGACACGCTCCCACTGTGTCCGGAGCATCACCAACACGGCGGCTATGGGGTGGCCCTGCACGCCGGCCGAGAAGAGTGGGAAAGGCGTTACGGCACCGAGCGGCAGCTGCTTGCGCAGACGCGGCAGATGCTCGGCGTGTCGGAGGAATGGATCGCCGAGATGAAGGCTCGCGCCGCGGGAGGGTCGGCGCTGAGTTCAACAAAGATCGTGCCGCGGGCGCTTGGCGCCGTGGCATCTACGAAAAAGGAGTGGTGAAGGATGGGAACGATGGTACGCATCACGTATTTCGGAATGGAGGGCGAGGGTCCGACCGTCACCGCGGCAAAGCAGCACGCTGGCGCGAAGATCGAGCGGGCGCTGAGCGGGGACTACACGCCACTCGCCCTGGTGTGGCGGGGGCATGTCGCGATCGTGGCGCGCGAGCCGCGCTCTGGATGGGGGTACCGGCTCGTGCACGTCGACGGGGCAAGGCGGCAGTCGCTATACCTGAACGGCGACGGTGACGGCAACCCGGTCGACGCAGAGCGCGCAGCGCGGAGGCACCTGGCGCAAAACGCCTGGGACGGAAGTGAAACGGACGAGGCCTCGATCATCGAACACGAGCAGGACCGCCGCGAATTCCGCAGCTGGGCCGCGCATTCGGTGGCATACAAGCGCGCGCGCGATGCCGGCGCCACCGACGAGCAAGCGTATCGGGTTGGGTGCGCCGCGGCAGAGGGTTCGATCGGGGCCAGGTCATGATTCCCATCGAGATCCGCCATTTTCACCTGTTCTGTGGCCTCGGGGGTGGCGCGCGAGGGTTCAACCGCGGTCAAGCGAGGGTCGGGAGCCAGGTGATGCGGGGTGGCCGGACGAGCCCCCTTGGGTCGACTGCGACCAGATGCCGACACGACGGGTGCGGGCATCTTGCTCGAGGTGGATCAGATCGGCGGAGGCGCTGGAACTGGGATCGACTCGGGCCAGGCCCTGGTCGAGCTGCTCTGTGGCAAGGTCTCGGGAACCGGCTCGCACGTCGCAAAGGAGCACAGCGGGCAACTGAATCCCGGTGCAGCGCACGTGGACGTTCCTGTCCAGGGCAAGGTGTTCGAGTGACCGGCGGGCGGCGATCGCCACGGGACTGCTGGAGTCGGGAGGGACGATGCCCCTGATGCGCACGGTCAGTGAGTGCCCAGCGTGGTCGAGGACGCTGAGAGTGCGGCCATCGTGAACCTGTGCTGCGTGCGCCTGCAGCTCGATTGGCTTCTCGGATAGATTCGTCTCCATGTCGGCTGTGGCCTTCTGCCAGGCAGGGGCGAGCCGCTGCGTGGCGCCGTGCGCGAAGACGGCGAGCGCGCCCAGCACGCAGACGTACGTGACAGCGCGGATCACGGCTTGCCGTGGAAGTGCACGATCGAGAGGGTGATGGCCTTAGCGTAGGGCGGCAATCGGTTCCGCGCTCATGCGCGCGAATGTCTCGGCGGGACGGGGAGCGCGTAGCGGGTCGATCGGCAGTACGTTCGCTTCGTCGGACTGGGTCTTGCTGACCTGCCCGGAGAGTTCGGCGCCCTCCTCGATCGCGAGGTTTTCGTAACTCGCCTTGCCGCTCACTTTGGCGCCCTTGCGAATCAGAAGGGACGCGGCGGAAACCTGCCCGTCGATGAGCCCGTAGACGATGATTCTGGCTGCAGAGGCGCGCCCTTTGACGATGCCGGTGGGCGAGATGAGCAGAACTGCATCGCCGTGCAACGTCACTGAGCCTTCGACGGTGCCGTCGATCGCGGCACCCTCGGTGAGCGCGAGGTCGCCCGTGAAGTTGGCGGATCTCGCGACAACTGTCGTGAGGGTCGTCCTGGGCGCGTCCGAGGGCGCGGGATTGACAGGGGCGACGATGGGCTGCTTTCTCTTGAATGGCCACTTCATGGGTTCCTCCTACAGAATTTTGATGACCTTGTGGTCGGTGACGATGACGCCGGTCTTCGGATCGATGCGCAAGACCCGGCTGCCGTCAGGCAACGCTTCCCCGATGCGCACGATGCGTCTCTTGCCGGAACTGTCGAGAACGTCGACCCCGTCGGGCGTGATGGCAGAAATTCCGACAGCGGACGCCTGGGTGATCTCGAATGGCAATGCTTGGCCCAGGATGGATGGTGACTGGCTTGCGCGAACAGGTGGTTGAGGCCGGGCCGTTGGCGCTGCGGCATCTTGCGCTGGAGCGGCGTGCGGCTTGTCCTCCAAGGCGAGGATCGGCGCGCGCGCGCTCGGCGGCGGTTCGGCAGCGCCTTTGGCGGCGGTGACGATTGGAAGGGGCCTCGTGGCTAAGGACGGTGGGTCCTGCGCCCCCTTCTGGCGCGCGCGCGTGGCCGGCCCAGGCGGAGCGGTGGCCTGTGCCCGAGGCGGGATCGGATCGGGTGCCGGCGGGGCGCTTGGGCATTGCGTGGCCTCGTTGAGCGCCCGATTGCGAAGCTCCATCGCCAGGACCGCGTAGTCGC
>Ga0082335_1002773_pt1 | contig 31350 bp, 33 predicted proteins | sample Subgrocontami58m_FD_72375 | JGI IMG/M metagenome (GOLD analysis project Ga0082335, IMG submission 72375) | Subsurface groundwater microbial communities from S. Glens Falls, New York, USA - GMW37 contaminated, 5.8 m (SPADES assembly) (version 2) ...
GGAGGCCAGGACCTCTTCTACGGTGAACCTCTTCTTAAACTGGGAGCGGGGGTTAAGAGCCCCGTTGTCATGGTTCTTCACCGAAACGTGCGCCAGTTGTTCCCGGGTGGTGCCGTACTGGTACATGTGCCGGCGCGCCACCATGGCGAAGACCCCGGGGAAGGTTATGCCCAGGTTTGCCTCAAGCTCAGTGTCGCTGGCTCCGGCCAGGGCACGGGTGACCTCTTCGGTCGTGCCGTTGGTCATCTTCTCGACGCCGACTGCCAGGGCCACATCGTAAAGCCCGGAAGCCACCGCCAGCCAGGATTCCCGGAAGGCGAAGGAGGCGCTGGCGCAGGCATCCTCTACCCGGGTAATGGGAATACTCGTAATTCCTACTTCTCTCAAGACCATTTGCCCGGCGATCATCTCTTGGCCCGACAGACGTCCCAGGGCGTTGCCCACGTAGGCTACCTGGACTTCCTTGGGTTTCATGTTGGCGTCCTGAAGGGCCTCCCAGAGGGCTTCCTCCCCAAGCTCCCGGATGGTCCTATCCGTGTGTCTCCCGAACTGGGTCATGCCCACGCCGATTACCGCTACTTCACGCATGGTTGTTCTCCTCTGGTGATTGGGCTGGTCAGCGAAGAGCCCCTTGGATCACTCCATAACTTTCTTTGTGCCTTGGTGTCTTAGTGGCTGAGTAGTTGCCACGCAATCCCTTAATCACGGATGACTTACCGTAACCGCTCAATCACCTAATCACGGATCACTTGATCACTGGCTTAAACTTCTGCCCGATGATAGTTACCCCATTCTCCTCTTTGATGGGCCCGACGGCCATCTCCAGCTCCATGCCGATCTCGAAGGCCTCGGGGTCCCCTTCCAGCGGGGCGAAAACCCTGACGCCCTCCGGCAGGTCTACGTAGCCCACTGCATAGGGGACCGGGAAGCCGGCCGGCCCTGCCTCCACCACCGTGAAGCTGTATAGCCGGCCGCGGGAACTCAGGGCTACGCTTTCCATCTGGTCGATCTGGAAGCATTCAGCACAGACCCGCTTCCTGGGGAAGTAAGTGCGCCCGCAGGTCCTACAATGGCTCCCGGCCAGGGCGAGGCCCTGGGGAGTCTGGGTGAACCACTTTTCGTTGATCAGGCGGCTGTTTTCGCCCCATTCATTTTCTGCCAAAGTAACTCCCTTTCAACACAGTTTACCATGAAGACGCTCCCAGTATCACCGGGGTATCGATGCGGCGTTCGGGCACCGCCTCGATTGATCCGAAGAGGGCGCCGTAGTCGCGCGTGAAGTTGAAATAAAAAGAAGAGTAATTACCCGGCGGAATGGGGTCGTAGACCGACGCCCTGGTAGCATCGAGGACCAGGCCGGAGGCCTGCTGGCTACCCCGGACCGTTACCACGACGAATACGTTGTAGACAGTCTTGGTACCCATATTCTTGACCCACCCGATACTGCTTGGGAGCTTGGGTACGGTTGGTGTGGCGCCGGGGTTGCCGGGGTAGCTCCAGGAGACCTCCAGCCCTTCCTGCGAGGCCAATTCATGGTAGGACAGGTCGGGCAGGACGGTGAAGACCTTCGTAGCAGCCTGGAAAGCGTCGTATCCGCCGGGAAAAGGAATACTCAGGGCTACCGGGGACCTCTGTCCGGGCTTCAGCGTGTCATTGAGGGTACCTGCCCTGGTGATAGTGCGGGTGATGATGGCGCCAGAACTATCACTGGCCTGGAACTCCACCTTGACCTGCGAGACACTGCGCCCGGCGTTGTTCTGCACTTCGAGGAAGGCCGGGAAGACTGGGACCGGTGTGGCGTAGAAAGGTGGATAGTATGCGCTGAAACTGGGCCAGAAGACGGCCTGGTGCCCGTCACGCTGCATGATGTTCACCGGGTCTATCCAGGACTCCTTCGTGACTAAGGGCAGGTAGACGGACTGACTACCAGCGGCCCGGGATGAGGGCGAACCGGCGTAGATCCACCAGGCGGAGACCATCGCCAGGAAGGCGACCAGCGCTAGAAAGAGCTTCATGGCACCTCCGGCCCTCTAAGTGGGTTTAGGGTCTAGGTCATAGGGTATAGGGTATTGTGGCCTCATAGGCCCTGGACCCTACACCCCGTACCCTGTGCCATAGACCCTGGTAACACGAGGCCGGGCCTAAGATAACATTTACAGGGGGCAGTGTCAACGGCGGGCATCAGCCATATAACCCATCAGCCACATAACGTCAGCCACATAACGTTGACAAGCCCTACCTTTCGTCTTATAATGGCGGATATACGCAAAGCGGTGGGCGAACGGGCCCCACTGCTTTTCAGCAGGCCAAATGCCCTCGATGGTGTTGGGTGGGGGGTTGGGGCATCTTCTTTACGGAGAGGAGGAGCCTTGTCAACCGAAGTCTGGCAAGAACGCCTAGCTAAAGACCCAAAACTCGCAAGCGGACGAAGCTTTCTCGCAAAAGGGAAGGCCCTGCTGGACAAGGTCAAGCAGCGCTCGTTCGAGTTTGCTCTTTCCCAAATGTTCGCCTTTCTGGCCAGGTCCTCTGACAAGAACTACCTGCGCCTGATCTGGCTGATGGAGAAGTATTCGGGTTCTCCGCAGCAGACCGTGACGATGCAGTGGCTGCGGCAGTACGTGTCTCCCGGTGAGCCGGGCGCGGCTTACCTCAACCGGGTCCTGGGGTCTCTTCATCCCAACGTGCGGCGCCGTTATCTGGCTGGCTTTATTGGCAACCTGCTCTTCAGGGGAACGGACAACGTGTTGATCCAGGAGCAGGTGGAAAGCGAAATGGGCTGCTCCCCCAAGCTGGTGGTCATCAGCCCTACCGACGCGTGCAACTACCGGTGCATTGGGTGCTATGCCGATGCCTACGGCCGGCACTATCACCTGCCGGAGGAGTTGGTACAAAGGGTAATAGACGAATGCAAGGAACTGGGGGTCCGTTTCTTCGTCATATCCGGGGGAGAGCCTTTTGTATGGAAACCGCTTCTTTCTATTTTCGAGCACAACCCCGATTGTACCTTTCAGGTCTATACCAATGGCAGCAAGATAGACCAGGTTATGGCTAAAAGGCTGGTGGAGCTGGGCAACGTCTGCCCTTGCATCAGCGTGGAAGGATTTGAGGAGGAAACGGATGCCCGCCGGGGTACGGGCGCTTGGGCCACCGCGGTGGAGGCTTGGAAGAACCTTAGGGAGGCCGGTGGCATTTACGGTTTCTCCGCCACGGCCACCAGCAAGAACTACCTGACTATTACCAGCGATGAGTTCTTTGACGAGATGATCAGGCATGGCGTGCACTATGGCTGGTATTTCATCTACATACCCACAGGGGCAAAGCCGGACATGAGCCTCTTTTTGAGCGCGGCGCAGCGCAATGAATTCCGCGCCCGTATCATTCGCCAGCGCACCACCAAGCCCCTGCTGGCTGGGGATTTCTGGAACGACGGATGTCTTACCGATGGCTGTCTGGCAGGGGGCAGGCACTATTTTCACATCAATGCCAAAGGGGACGTGGAGCCGTGTGTCTTTTCACATTTCACGGTGGACAGCATCTACAATAAGTCTGTTCGAGAGATCCTCGCCTCCCCGTTTTTCAAGGAGCTGAGGGACAGGACGGAAGTAGAGACCAGGAAGAATCGCCTGGCTCCGTGCAACATTATCGACCATCCGCACATCCTGAAAGAAGCGGTGATGAATCATGGGGCGCGCCCCAGTCATGAAGGCGCTGATGCCATTATTACTACCCTGCATCCTATACTGGCGGAGAGCGGCCAGGAGTACGAAAGGCTCACGCAGACCATCTTCGAGCAGGAATACCGGCCGTGGTACGATCTTTTCCAAGGCAGGGACACGGCGACCGAGGCTGTAAAGGAGAAGGTCAAGGAGAAGAGCCGTGCCTGAACAGGGTCAAGGGTCAAGGGTTCCGGCCCCCCGCTAGGCCGCGACTGTGTCTAAGGAGGACGCGAGGTGAGGATTCTGCTGGTTCAACCGCGTCAGCAGCGGGGAGTAGGATTCAGAAGGCTTTCAGTGGTAGAGCCGCTGGCAGTTGAGACGGTCGCGGCTTGTTTGCTAGAGGGGCAGCACGAGGTCAGGATCCTGGATTTCTTCACCTTCCCCGAACTGCGCTCCCTGTTAGCCTCTTACAAGCCCGACCTCTGTGGTATCAGTTGCGGCTTCACCATCGATGTCTATAAGTGCCTGAGTATCGCCAAGGAGATACGCAACTCGCTTCCCCAGGCCAAGATCATGATGGGCGGGCACCACGCGAGCATGTGTCCCCAGGACTTCCAGAAAGAATTGGTAGACTACATCGTGGTGGGCGAGGGGGAGGAAACGACTCCGGAGCTGGCCGAGTGCCTGGAGCGAGGCGGCGATCTTCGAGAGGTACAGGGCCTTATTCTGAACCTGCCTGAGGGACAGCAGTCCACTGGAAACCGGCTTGCCGTCAGGGATCTGGGGGATATGCCCTTCCCGGCGCGGCACCTCACCGAGCAGTATCGTAAAGACTATTACCTTACCTTCTGGCGGCCTCTGGCCAGCCTGGAGACGGCCCGCGGCTGTCCCTTCCGCTGCAACTACTGCAGCGTCTGGAAATTCTACAAGGGGAAGTGCCGCACCCGCAGCCCAGAATGGACCCTGGAAGCTCTGAAGCAGATCAAAGAATATTACATAATGTTCACCGACGACAACTTCCTCCTGGACATACCGCGGGCCGAGCGTATGGCGGCACTGGTAAAGGAGAGCGGGATTAAGAAAGCCTTTTTCTTCCAGGCTCGCAGCGACACCATTGTGCGTCATCCGGAGGTTATGAAGACCTGGCGAGAAGCAGGCCTGGAGAACATCTTCATTGGGTTCGAGGCCATTGACGACGAGGCGCTGGCAAGTCTGAACAAGAAGAACGGTGTGGAGAACAATGAGAATGCCCTGGAGATTGCTAATGCCCTCGGGGTAGGGGTGACCGCCGCCTTTATCGTGGACCCGCAGTACAGCGCGGCGGAGTTTGAGAAGCTGCGCCGGTACGTGAGAAGGCTCAAAGACAACTTCCGTCATATGATCCCCTCGTTCTCCGTCTTGACGCCTCTTCCGGGCACGGACCTGGCACATCAGATTGGCGACAAGATTACCACTACTAATTACGAGCTATTCGACCTGCTTCACAGCGTGCTCCCCACTAACTTGTCGCTCCCGGATTTCTACAAGGAGTTCGCCAGTTGCTTTGCCGTGGGGTATACGCCCAGCAGGGTGCTGAAGGAGGGCGTCTGGCCCCTCCTCAGGAATTTGGCGGGGCGCAAGTTTACTCCGAGGCACCTGGGACGCATCATCGATGCGGTGAAGATGTTGACGGACTCCCGGATGTACATCCAGGACCACCAGGAGGCCCAGGGGGAGTTCGCTAGCCCTTAATCACCACCATCGGCCGCATCTTCGCCACGGTATGGGAGATGCCGGCGCGGTCCACTACGCGCACTACGTCCATCACGTCTTTGTAGGCTTCTGAGGCTTCCTCAGCCAGCAGGCCGAGCTCCTTTGCCCGGACCGTGATGCCCTTCTGTCGCAGGATTTCCAGTATGTCCACACCCCGCAGGCTCTTTTTGGCGGCGGTGCGGCTCATCATCCGGCCCGCCCCGTGGCAGGTGGAGCCGAAGGTTTCCTCCATGGCCCCCTGAGTCCCCGACAGAAGGTACGAATAGCGGCCCATATCACCAGGTATCAGCACGGGTTGTCCCACGGCACGGTACTTCTCGGGGACATCCGGATGGCCCGGCGGAAAGGCCCTGGTGGCCCCTTTGCGGTGTACGCAGAGGGTCCGGGTCTGGCCTTTCACAGGATACGGCTCCATCTTGGCAATATTGTGGGCCACATCGTAAACGATCTGCATCCCCATCTCCCTCCAGCTCTTCCGGAAGACCGCCTGGAAGGTCTCCCGCGCCCAATGGGTGATGAGCTGGCGGTTGGCCCAGGCGAAGTTGGCGGAAGCAGCCATGGCTGCCAGGTAGTCCCGGCCCTCCTCCGATCGGACGGGGGCGCAGGCCAGTTGCCGGTCGGGTAGCTCGATACCGTACCTCCCGGCGGCGGCTTCCATGACCTTGAGGTAATCCTCGCAGGTCTGGTATCCCAACCCCCGGGAGCCGGTGTGGAGGAATACCACTACCTGTCCTGGGCCCCAGATGCCGTAGACTTCGGCCACCGCGGGATCGTACACCTGCTCCACGACCTGTACTTCCAGGAAGTGGTTTCCGGAGCCTAGCGTGCCTACCTGGGGACCGCCCCGCTTCCTGGCGCGGTCGCTGACCTTGCCCGGGTCCGCTCCCTTCATGGCGCCTCTTTCTTCAAGGACCTCCAGGTCCTCAGGTGCCCCAAAGTCGTGCTCCACTGCCCAGCGAGCCCCTCTCACCAGGACCTGGTCCACCTCTTTCTCGTTGAGGCGGATTTTGCCCTCGGAGCCCACGCCTGAGGGTATGTTCCGGAAGAGCCGGTTGGCCAGGTCTTCCACGTGGGGGCGCACCTCCTCTTCCCGGAGGTCGGTCCGGATGAGCCGGGTGCCGCAGTTGATATCGAAGCCGATGCCCCCGGGGGAAATCACCCCCTCTTCGGCGTCTGTGGCCGCGACCCCTCCTACCGGGAAGCCGTAGCCCCAGTGGATGTCCGGCATGGCGAGGGAATAACCGACGATGCCCGGCAAGAAGGCCACGTTGGCCACCTGGTCCAGGGCCTTGTCCTCCAGAATGTGCTTCAGCAGATATTCGTCAGCGTAGATCTTTCCAGGGACCCTCATTCCCTTCTTGTAGGTGGTGGGAAGCTCCCAGCGATAATCATCTATCTTTCTTAGGACTCCTTGGAGAACTGTCCCCATAGCCTCATCACCTCAAACATCGAATATGACGCTGGCACGGTACCCGTCCTCTCGCTCGATCTGGAGCATATGGTGGGTCACCGCCTTAATGCCCAGGCCGATCCGGTGTCGGTCCGGGTCCACCCGCTCGCCCCAGGCCTGGCCGCGCAGCTCTCCCGGGGCAGGAAACTCCACTTGGAAGCGACAGAAGAGCACGTGTTCCACGTCGAACAAGAACAGAAGCTCGCTCAACCACTCGGCCAGAAGCAGCTCCTGATCGGCGGCGCGGACCGCAATGTCCCGGACCTCGACCTCTTTGATCTGGTCCAGATCGATCATAAGACTAAACATGCCGCGAGCCGCGTTGGCGAAGGCCTCCTCGAGGCTGGCTCCGTGGGCCCGGATACCTATTTCCGCGGTGTGCTCGATGGTCTCGAAGTCAGCATCCATCTCATATCAATTATACATCGCTTACCTACAGCAGGGGCCAGTGATTTTGATTCCCAACGGATAACGGAGGAGATATGCTGGGGAGGTGAAATGCAATGTAGAGACGCTCCCGCTGGGACGTCTCTACCAAGAGGTATGGGATCAGATTTCGCTTCCTATCGGCATTTTCTTGGCTGTCTTCCTGGTCGCTTCCTCCTACGAAACCGGGTTACGAAATCGGGCTTGACAGCAGTGTACTCAGCTATATAATATGGGCATCTACCGCGGCAGTACGGCTGCAAAGAAAGGCGGGAGTGGGTAGCTGGCTCCGGGCAGCCTTGGTGTTTCGGGAGCCTCAGTTCTGTCAGGAGGAATCAATTGAAGACAGCGGCGATCATCCTGGGCATAGTGGGTGGGATAGCTGGACTGGTAGGGACGGCCCTCTCCTTTCTGGCAGGAGGGCTCGGCGAAGCGTTTCCCTTCCTGGCAACGTCTTCGGGCATGGAGCTGAGGTGGGCTGCGCTGGCCTTCTCAGTCATGGGCATCCTGGGAGGGGCTTTGGCCAGCTCTAAGGCCTCCACTGCCGGGCTCGTTATGGTGGCCGCCGGATTAGGAGGTCTGATGTCTGTGGCCATGGCCTACGCAGTAGCGGCTCCTCTCTTGATCGCAGCCGGCGTTCTAGCCTCGCTGTGCGGCGAATCTTCAGGTGAGTCGACCAAGACGGTGGAACGGCCCCCATAATCTCGTCTAGGACAAGACGCAGAACGTAGGTGATAGAGCCTTCACGTCGAGGAACTTATATCAACAATTCCCAGCTTCAGGCCATACCCCCAGGCATCGAGCATGGGAGTCTTAATGTCTAATTGGCTGAGAATGGTCACCACGTGGGCGCGATGCTCGGTGCCGTGGTTAATGGCCTGGATTAAAGGGATCGTGGCCTGAATAGCGAATGGCTTACCCTGCCAGGCGTACGGCTTGGTCCGCCACGTGCCTCGGAGCACCTGAGCCGGCTCGATCCGTGCCGCAATATTGATCAGTTCCTCACCGCTGCGCTTGGCGCGCTCGCGAAGCTCATCGAAACTGGGAAAGCCACCCCCCGCGCTGAGCGTGTGCACGGGCTCACGGCCTGTCAGTAAGTTCACGTAGATTTCCTCGCACGCTAGGATGTGGAGCAACGTATCCCGAACACGGCCGTAGGTCCCGGGCGCGGTGGCATCCAGTTGTTCATCGTTGAGTCCTGCACATACGTTGAGCAGACGCAGGTTCGCCCATAAGTTGTGTCGGAAGAGCTCGGTCAGAGTGTCCATCGGGGGTAACCTCCTTTGGCAGGTATCTTTCCAGTTGTGTTACCAATACTCAGGCCACAACATCGTGGTCCTCCCTGATGCCATGGTATCAACGGTTGCACTCAAGGCTCTTGGGGTGCCCTGCCAGCGAGAAGGACCAGGGAGCCACCCACAGTCACGACCAGCCCTCCCAGGGCATAGAGCTTGAGCAGCGGGCTGGGCAAGGCTATGGCCAGGGTCCCTAACAAAGCGGAGAGGGTCCAGAGGAGCAGGACGATCCGCCCTTCGGATAGTCCCACGTCCTTCAGCCGGTAATGAATGTGGATGCGGTCTCCCAAGAAGGGCGAGCGCTTCTGGGAGAGGCGCCGGATGACGATCCAGGCGGCATCCAGAATTGGGATCGCCAGGACCAGGAGCACCGTGGCGGCCTTGGTGCCGCCGATCACGGAGAGAGAGGCCAAGGCAAATCCGCAGAAGAGGGCCCCACATGTGCCAAGGGTCAGCCGGGCGGGGAATAAGTTATGAGGAAGAAAGCCCAGGGCGGCCCCCGCCAGGGCCAGAGGCAAGAGCGCGATAGTGAACTGGCCGGTATCAACGCTTCGCAGAAAGAGGATAGCGGCAGCTATGGCAGTAATACCCCCGGCCAGACCGTCCAGGCCGTCGATGAAGTTGACGGCGTTCATGGCCCCTACCAGCCAGAGTATAGTGAAGGGGACCGAGGCGTAGATGGGCAGCCAGAGCAAGCTTTCACTGGGGCCGGAGGCCAGGGGGTTGGCGATGGCATCGATGATGATCCCGCTCAGGAGGGCCAGGCAGGCGGCGACCATCTGCGCGGCCAGTTGGGGCCAGGCCCCCAGTTCCTTCCGGTCATCCCAGGCTCCCATGGCCACAACGGCGGTGCACCCCAATAGCAGACCGATAATCTTCTTCAGCTCTTCGGGGGTCCTTCCCTCGACCCAGGGCATGGTTGCCAGGATGGCTAGAGTAAAGCCAAGGTAGAGGGCTAGTCCGCCGAGGCGGGGCTTGAGGGGACCCTCTTGACGGGGCCGAGGGCGGTCGGCGAAGCCATGGCTCACGGCCAGGGCCCGGAAGATGGGCGCTGTCCCAAAGGACAGGGCGGCGGCTGTGGCGAAAGCGGCTATGAAAACTAGCGTCTGCTTGTCCAAGGAGACTATTTCCTGGCAATAAGAGGCCCCAAGCCCTGGGCTTGGGGCCTCTTAGGATAATCTTGCGGGCTCAGCTCCGGCAGCGCTGGCGGGGTCTCAACCAAGATTTGATGACCGGGTAAGGGCGACCCGCCGGGTCGCCCCTACGGTTGTGAGCATATCAAAGGGGCCATCAGGATTTGATGACCGGGTAGGGGCGACCCGGGTCGCCCCAACGGGTGTGACGATATCAAAGGGGCCATAAAGATTCGATGACCGGGTGGGGGCGACCCACCGGGTTGCCCCCACGGTTGTGAGCATATCGAAGGGGCCGCGGGGGAGCACTATTCCCTGAAGAGGGAAGAGAAATCGCCCTCAAAGCCTTCCAGGAATCTGTGAACGTCCAGCACATCGTCGGCGCTCACGGGTGTCGCCTCCTTGAAGCGGACCATCTCCTCCTCAGTCAAATCCGTAACCAACCGGGCTTTCTCCCCGTCCTTGATCAGAGCGGCTACCAGCCCCTTGGTATGGCAGCTCTGGCAGGAGACGCTTATGAACCAGAGCTCATGCTGGTGATAAACAATATTGACGTCAACCGCCTCATAGCGCCGCCCGCATACGGCGCAATTGACGGTAGTCATCAGCTCCTTCACGAGGTAGTCGTCCACTAGCCCTCCTATGACCCAGAGGACTTCGGCTTGTCAAAATCCTCCAGGTCCAGAGTGTTGATGAAGTCACGGAATGGAGCGAGCTTCTGGAGCTCTTCATCACTCAGCTTGTTGGCGCCTCCGCCGCCCTTGAGGGCGTCTGGTTCCATCACTATGCCGGCCTTTTCCAAAACGGTCTCAGCTGCGTAGATCGGCGCATTAACCCGCACCGCCAGAGCAACAGCATCGCTGGGCCGGGAGTCAACCTCCAGGTAGCGGCCTCCAGCGTCCATGACTATTCGGGCGTAGAAGGTATCGTTGGCCAGTTCGTTGATGATGATGGAGGTCACTTGGGCCCCAAGCTCCCCTATGATCGACTTCATCAGGTCATGGGTCAGGGGACGGGCGACCGAAACCTTCTGAAGCTCATAGGCAATGGAGTCCGCCTCGGCCGGGCCGATCCAGATGGGCAAATACCTATCCGTGTTCTTCTCCTTCAAGATCAGCACACGCTGATAGTTCACCAGGCTAACTCGGATACTCTCTACCGTCATCTCGATCATGTCCAACCTCCTGCGTACCCCTGGGACCGGGGCCCTTTGAAGACTTACCGGACGCAATCAAAGGGCTGCACCTCTCTCACGCATTCCTAATATAGCAATCCGGCCTTGCTTTTTCAACCTTGATTTTTCATCAGGGGCTCCGATAGGCTATAATGCCCGTAATGATCCAGAAGATGGGCGGGCGGCGTCTCCTGGCAATGTCCCTGGTGTTGCTTATGTCGGTAGTGTCCTGTCTCCCACCCAAGGGCGTGGACAGGGTAGCGGCGCCGTATAGCGAGGACACCCTCAGGTACCATCTCGAGGCGCTGGCTCAGAGAGTTGTATCGAAGCTCCAGTCCAGGCCTGGGGAGGCCTTCTCTTTGGACCAGGAGGTGGGGCTGGTTGAGGAGTATTTCGTTCTGAATGGACAGATCAAGAGACTTGACAAGGAAGTCTCGTTAAGGGCGCAGAGTGACGGAGTTATAGCGGCTCTGAGCGACCAACTGGGATGGGCGCGGCATAGGCGTGACTCGATTAAGGGACAGGTTGAGGATATCGTCACCCGCCAGGTCGGGGAGTCCCTCCAGGAGGCGGGCCTTTCGCCCCCGGATGGGTCCCGGGGGGTGAGCGGTCTCTTTCCACCTTCGGCTTTCTTCTTACTGAAGCCGCCCTACGTTCTGGTCTCGTCTCCCAGGGAGAGCATCGAGATATCCAGCAGCTATCTGCTGGCGTCCCAGCTTTCCATGTCCAACATCGAGGACCTCGAGAAACAGGTGGAGGCCCAGGGGCTGTCGGCTTTGGTGGAGGTTACTGGAGGCTTCAGCCTCTACCCAGCCTGGGTGGCAGAGGATGATGACCTCCGCCGAACGCTGCAGACGGTCGCTCATGAATGGACGCACGCGTACCTGTTCCTTTTCTTCCCGCTGGGGCGAGCCTACTTTCAAGGCCAGCAGATGCGTACCATCAACGAGACGGTGGCCGGCACAGTCGGGCACGAGGTCGGCGAAGCGGTCTACCGGCGATATTATGCGGCCCTGGAAGCCCCGGCGCCTCAGGCTGCAGTGGCGGCGGCGCGTGAACGGGAGTTCGATTTTGCCAAACGAATGGGCGCCCTCAGGGCGGCTGTGGAGGGTATGCTGGCCGACGGCCGGGTAGAGCAGGCCGAAGCTTACATGGAGGCGGAAAGGCTTCGTCTGGTTGCTCGTGGCTTTTATCTAAGGCGGCTGAACCAGGCCTATCTGGCCCTACACGGGACATATGCCGATAACCCGGGGTTTGAATCCCCCATCGGCACGGTTCTCAAGGACATCCGCTCGAAGAGCCGCTCGTTGGGGGATTTCATCCGGAAGGTTGGAGCGGTCTCCTCCTACGCGGACTTCCATGAGTTAACGGAATAGATCTCATCGGGACCTGGCAAATCTGGCGGGGGCGACCTGGTGGGTCGCCCTTGCGGGCGAGGAGTCTGGTAAGACCCGTTCCATTTACCGGCGCGAGATTTGGAAAAAGCTCTTAATTCCCTTACAGGGCCCTTTGAATAAGGGCGCCAACACTGTAAGATTAGTAATAGAACTTTTGTTGACTCCCTGGTACAGCTAGATGCCATTCCTGTCTGAGTCAGGGTGGCCTGTTTGGGGCGTCAATGAAGCAGCCCAGCCAAAATTGCTGGGAAGGCGTAATTTGCGATAAGGAGGAGACATGGCATCAAGCAAGGAGCAACTCTTGCAAGCCCTTAACACGGACCTGGGCGAAGAGCTGGCCGCCATCACCCAGTATATGTGGCATCATGTCATGGCAAAGGGTATGGAGAGTCCGGCGATCATGGAGGAATTCCGGTCTGCCTCTATGGATGAGATGAAACATGCCGAGAAGCTGGCTGAGCGCATCGACTATCTCGGTGGCACGCCCACGACCAAGCCCTCGCAGATAATGATGGGCGGCGACTTGCGCAAAATGGTCCAGGATAACCTGGCGGCAGAAAACGCCGCCATTGAGCGATATAGGTCCCATATCAAACTTGCCATCGAGGCAGACGACCCGGCGACAAGGCTGATGTTGGAGGAGATCCTGACCGATGAGGAGGATCACGCCCATACCTGGGAGACGATACTCGCCCGCTAGGTGACTGGGTGATCGGGTGATTGGGTCGGAATCCCAATCACCCGATCACGAACACTGACAGCGTCCTTACGAATGTCCAGCCCGCGTCTGCGCGGGCACCGCTCCGGGCCGGAACTCCGGCAGACACTGGGGGAAGTCCTGCCGAACGGTCTCCTTCCCCAGGCCAGCGTATGTCCTTACCAGATCGAGGCCGCCGGTCTCCCAGAGGTAGTGCTTGGCGATGAAAGCCTTGAGCCACTGGGCCGGATGTCCGGAGAGGCGCAGAGGGCCGATCCAAGCCACGCCATCCGAAGCGCCCAGGGAAATAGCCTCGCCGGCCGTATGCGGGTGGTAGGCCTCTGGCTCGGCGCCTCTTATTCTTGCGTAAATGTTGCGGGCGACCGCCTCTCCCTGGGCCACAGCGAACTGAGCAGAGGGGGCCGCCGGCCTCTTGGTGTCCTGGTCGATGACCAGGGCGCTGTCCCCTACTACGTAGACACCCGGGTGTCCCTCCATTTCCAGGAAATCGTTTACCTTGATCCGGCCGGCTGCTCCAGTTGGGATCCCCCACTTCTCCAGGGCTTCCAGAGCCCTAACTCCCCCTGCCCAGATGATCGTTCTAGAGGCCACCCTTTGCCCCGAAGCCAGGGCCACGCCCCGGGCATCCGCGGACTGGGCCGGGCTACCGAAGAGGATTCTGACCCCTTTTCGGTCAAGGGCGCGGGTGGCTCGCATCGCCAGGAGGGGATTGAGACCGGTCAAGAGCGCTTTCCCTGCCTCCACCATTACAACTTGTGGCTCTTCAGGTGACAGGCCATAGCGGGATGCGAGACGGGGCAGAGACTCCGCCAGCTCCGCTGCCAGTTCAACACCGGTAAAGCCCCCTCCTCCGACGACAAAGGTTAGGGCTTCTTCCCGTGACTGGGGATCGGACTGGGACGCAGCCCACTCCAGCATCTCATGGATATGCCCCTGAATCAGGCAGGCATCTCCCAGGGACTTGAGACTAAACGAATGTTCCCGCATTCCCGGGATATTGTAAAAGTTGGTCTCACTTCCCAGACCTACCACCAGATAGTCGAAACGCATCTCCCCCCGGTCGGTGGACACCGCCTTGCGGCTCAGGTCAATGCCTGTCACTCTGGCCTGGTGCATGTCGATTCGCCGCAAGCCCAAGAGGAGGTCAAGGGGCAAGGCGACCGCATCCGCCGGGGTCCGGGCCCCAGCGACCTCATGGAGCTGAGTGATGAGCTGATGATGGCGGTTCTGGTCCACCAGGGTAATGCGATAATCCAGGCGTGGATATATTAGCTTCTCCAGGCGAAGGGCCGTTCTAAGGCCACCATAACCTGCTCCCAAGACCACGATGGTCTTTTGAGTACTCACTATTGTTTCCATAATTACCTCCCGGCATACGCTTAACTCATTGCCAGGCCTTCCCACGTCTTTCGAGATATTATCATAGTCGGGCTATTTTGTCAAGATTATTGATATAACAACCTTTGTTTGCTATAATTACTAAGCACGGGTTGGACCATAATGATGAGAGCCAGATAGATGCCGGCGATGGCAATGACGGGCTCGAGTATGGGAAGGAAGAGGTATTATGCATCTTCTCGTTACATTCAAGGCATTAGATACGTGTGACAGCAGCTTGGGCGCGCCTCCCCGTCACGGCACCCTGGATTCCATGTTGCAGGAGGCCCTGGGCCCCGATGGAGTCGTGGCGAGCGGTTCCTATGCGGACCTGCCGGGAAGCTTTTTCATGGTTGACGTGGGATCTACTGAGGAACTGGCGGAAATACTGGGCCGGGACTTGTTGGACAACTGCCATATAGAAATCAGCCGGGTCACTGTCCTGGAAAAGGTGGCAGCCCATTTTGAGCACTGGTACTCGACACAGCAACCAAGCCCGGCCAGTAGAGACGTATAATACTTACATGACTTTGTAATGTTGTTATAGACGCCATGTGATTGATTTTTAGCCGTCCGGTGCTATAGTAGTTTCGAGGGATATGCTTGGACAAGACGCAGGTCCGGCTCGAGATGAGATCCAGAGGCGCCCGCATGGAGAGGGACAGCCTGGGTGAAAGGGAGGTCCCTGAGGAAGCCTATTACGGAATCCAGACCCTGCGCGCTCTAGAGAATTTCCCCATCAGTGGCATTCTGCCAGAGTCAAGGTTTATCTGGGCGAGTGCTGCGGTCAAGCGGGCGGCAGCCGAGGCTAACATGGCCGTCGGACAGCTTGATTCCCGGATAGGGCAGGCCATCGTGCAGGCGGCCCAGGAGGTTATCGACGGGCACTGGCGAGACCAGTTCGTGGTAGACGTCTTCCAGGCGGGGGCGGGCACGTCCCACAACATGAACGCTAACGAAGTCCTGGCTAACAGGGCCATTGAGATCCTGGGGGGCCGGAAGGGGGACTACGGATTGGTGCACCCAAATGACCATGTGAACATGGCCCAGTCCACCAATGACGTATTCCCGACTGCCATGCGCCTGGCGGCCCTTTCCCTATTAGAAGACTTGTATGTTTCCCTGGAAAAGCTGGAGGCGGCTCTGGCTGAAAAGGGCGCCGAATTCCTGGCGGTTGTGAAATCGGGGCGGACCCATCTCCAGGATGCGGTGCCCGTTACGTTGGGGCAGGAGTTCCGTGCCTACGCTGCGTCTATTGGGAGGGGCCTCCTAAGAATCCGGGAGACGGCCCGAAATCTCTTGAGCCTCAGTATCGGGGCCACCGCAGCCGGCACAGGCCTTAATGCTCATCCGCTCTACCGGCCAAAGGTGATAGAGCGTCTGCGAGGTCTGACCGGGTTTGACCTGCAAGGCGCCGGCGATATCATGGAGGCGACCCAGAGCACTGCCGACTTCGCCTATGTGTCGTCGGCCCTCAAGTCTCTGGCCCTTGACCTGATCCGCATAGCCAACGACCTGAGACTTATGAGCTCCGGCCCCAGCACGGGCTTGGGGGAGATAAATCTTCCGGCAGTGCAGCCGGGATCCTCCATCATGCCAGGTAAGGTGAATCCCGTTATCGCTGAGGTAACAGATATGGTCTGTTTCCAGGTGGTTGGCAACGACCTGACTATTGCCATGGCTACCCAGGCAGGCCAGTTCGAGTTGAACGTGATGATGCCGGTCATTTCCCATAACCTGCTTCAGTCCATCCAGATCCTGAAGAACGTAGTGGCGGTCCTGGCAGATCGTTGTGTGAGCGGCGTCACGGCCAATGCAGAACATTGCCGGGAGCTTGCTGAGAAGAGCCTGGGGATGGCGACGGTCTTGAATCCCTACATAGGGTACGAAAGGGCGGCAATGGTGGCCCGGGAAGCCCAGGTGACGGGGCGGACCATTCGGGAGATTGTAATCGAGCAGGGACTTCTCTCCCGGGAAGATCTGGAAAGGGTCTTTGACCCCGCCCGTATGGCCAATCCCGCAGGCTCAGGGGAGGCGCCTTAACGGATTCACTAGGTATGGTCTCTGTGCTCGGTCCAGCAGTTGTGTGGAGGAGGTTGCCATGGCTACTTACGTTATGCTGACCAAATTGTCACCCGAGGCTGTGAAAGACCCTCACAGCATTGAGGAACTTGGCAGGGAAGTGGTGGAGAAGCTCAAGTCCAAGTGTCCTCAGGTGAAGTGGCTAGCCAGTTACTCTCTTCTGGGTCCGTACGACTACCTGGATATCCTGGAGGCCCCTGATGAGCGGTCGGCATCCCAGGCGGCCCTGATCGTCCGCTCATTTGGCCACGCCACTACCGAGACCTGGTCAGCCATCCCCTGGGACCGGTTCTTGGGGCTAGTCAGGGAGATTGCCTAGCGCGTATGGCTTGGCCAGGGCACACCAGGTGGTGGGGAGCGCTGCGGGTATCCCGCTGGGGCTTGCTGATCTCCGCACGGAGGGCTAAAGAGGCTGCGTGGGACCGTGTGGGATGGCTCCGGTGTGTGTCGGCGCTGCGAGAAGGGTATTCTACGTTCTCTCTTGAATGAGTTCAAAGATAATAGGAGGAAAGAGCATGGCGAAGTCCCTAGCTGGATCAAAGACCCTGGAGAACCTGAAGGCCGCCTTTGCGGGGGAATCCCAGGCCAACAGACGGTATCTCTACTTCGCGCGCCAGGCCGATGCGGAAGGCCACCCAGATGCGTCGGGCCTATTCCGAGATGTGGCGGAAGGCGAAACAGCCCACGCCCATGGTCATCTGGAGTTCATAGCCCGCGTCGGAGACCCGGCCACAGGCCTGCCTATTGGAAGCACCGGCAAGAACCTGAAGGCGGCGATAGAGGGGGAGACTTACGAGTACACCCAGATGTACCCGGGCTTTGCACGAATGGCCCGAGAAGAGGGTTTTGAGGATATCGCCGAATGGCTGGAGATTCTGGCTAAAGCGGAAAAGGCCCACGCGGGGCGGTTCGAAAAGATGCTAAACGCCCTGGAGGAGTAGGGGGCCGAACCCTGGAGACTTGGCCGAAAACTAGCACCAAGTTGCAAGAAGCGGCGTGCGAATGGGCGGCAAGAGAATAGAGTGGCACAGGCCTCTGGCCTGTGCGCCCAGGCGAGACGCCTGGGCCACTTTTTCGGGCGAGGGAGGTAACGCCTGTTTCTGCAACGAGGCAATAGACCGAGGCGGTTTTCAAAACCGCCTCGGTCTATTGTGTAAGCTCCTCAACGTTTCCCCTGCACCTCTTCGTCCTCGGGAATAACGTGAATCGCATTCATCTTGAGGGAAACGGTGATGGCCTTACCGCCTTCCAGACCCAACCGCTCGTAGGCATGGTTCGGGACCTCTATCTCCAGGTCGTAGTCCTGGGCCGAGGCCATTAGCTTGAGGTAGAGCGTGTGGACCGAGCCCCGGGGTAGCTGGTCCACAATTGTGCCACGCAGCAGGTTTTCCTTTACGGCCTCCCTGAGTGGCTGCGCCGGTTTCACCACCATAATGCTCTCCGGCCGGATGCAAAACTCCAGCTCTTGCCCCACCTGGCAGGGATACGGCGGCGCCACGACGGTGAAGCCGCTGGTCTCCAGCAGGATGTGGTGTGGCTCGACGGCCTGTACCCGGGCGCGGAAGATGTTCTTCGTTCCGGTAAAGCGGGCCACGGAGCGAGTACGGGGCTTGTAGAGCACTTCGTCTCGGTGTCCGTCCTGAAGTATCCGCCCGGCATCGTAGACAACCATCCGTTCGCTCAGGGCGTAGGCTTCCGGCAAGTTATGGGTCACCAGGATAGTGGTAATGGGGAGCTGCCGTAGGAGCTGCATCAGCTCGCTCTGGAGGCGCCCGCGCACGGCGCTGTCCAGGGCGGAGAAGGGCTCATCCAGGAGCAAGATGCGGGGCTGTGTGGCCAGGGTGCGGGCCAGGGCCACCCGCTGCTGCTGGCCGCCGGAGAGTTGGCGGGGCAGCCTCTTCTCCAGGCCATCCAGGCGGACCCGCCGGATGGCCTGTTGCACCTGGAGGCGCCGTTCCGGAGCTGGAAGAAAGTGGAGGCCGTAGCCGATATTGGCTTCGACGGTCAGGTGGGGGAAAAGGGCGTAGTTTTGAAAGACGTAGCCTACGCGCCGGCGTTGCGGGGGAAGATTTATTCCCCGGCCGCTGTGAAAGACCGTTTGGCCGTCTATCGTGATGGCGCCGCGGTCAGGGGCTGTCAGGCCGGCGATGCAGTGAAGGGTCAGGCTCTTCCCGGAGCCGGATGGTCCGAAGAGAGCTACCATGTTTTCTCCTGCCTGAAAAGCAACCCGCAGGCAGAAGTCCCCCAGGTCCTTCACTATGTCTAGCTCTAGCACTGTATCTGCACCACCGCCGGGGGCCTTTCAATGCAGAGAGCGCAGAGACCGCGGAGAAATCTTTTGTTTATGTTGGCCATGTCAGTTGCGAAAATCCATATCCTGCAGTGGTTTCCTCACAGATCATGAAGAACCGCACCGGCTGCAGTTAACCGTTGCACATATCGGCACTGAGACACTAAGGACAAATACTAGAAGACCTCTGCGCTCTCTGCGCCTCTGCGGTAAGATGCCCCCGGCGTCACTCACCGCTCGGGCCCTCTGCCGGCCCAGCCCAGGATGGCCAGGGCGCCGACCGTCACCGCGGTGAGAATGACTACCAGGGTGTTGGCCACGGTGAGCTTTCCCCCCTGGACGGCATCGTAGATGGCTATTGCCATAGTCTGGGTGCGGCCGGGGATATTGCCCGCTACCATGAGGGTTGCTCCGAACTCCCCCATGGCCCTGGCAAAGGCCAGGGCCGTCCCTGCCAGAATGCCTCGCCAGGCCAGGGGGACTGTGAGCGTCATGAATATGGAAAGCTCGGACCTGCCCAGGGTGCGGGCCGCTTTCTCCAGGTCCGGGTCAATCGACTCCATGGCCGCCTGGGCCGTCCGCACCATCAGAGGTAGCGAGACGATGCACGAGGCAATCACCGCGGCCTGCCAGGTGAAGACGATAGTTATTCCCAGGCCTTCCTCCAGGAATCGCCCCAGGGGGCTCTGCCTTCCGATGGTAGTGAGAAGGTAATAGCCCAGGACGGTAGGCGGCAGGACCAGGGGTATGGTCACCAGCGCGGCTACCAGCTCTCTTCCCCAAAAACGCCGGCGGGCCAGCAGCCACGCCAGGCCGACCCCTATCAGGAAGGATATGGCCGTAGCGATGCCCGCCACCCTTAGGGACAGATATAGGGGAAAGAGGTCTATCTCCGGCATGCTCTAAGGCGCTTCTGGCAAAACGAAGCCATATTTCTTCATCACAGGGCCGCCCTGCGGCCCGCCGACCAAGGCGACGAATTCCCTGGCGGTTGCCTCTTGCCTTGTGCCGCGGACCACGGCCATTTCCTGGCGCAGAGGGTCATAGAGCCTCTGGTCAATGAGCGTGTAAGTCGCCTCGGGCACGCCGGCAATGGACAGGGCTACGATGCCAGCCTCGGCGTTGCCTGTCTGCACGAACTGTAGCGCCTGGCGGACATTCTCACCGTAGACCAGCTTTGGCCTTATCTGCTCCCAGACCCCGGCCCTCTCCAGGGCCTGCCTGGCAGCCTTGCCGTATGGGGCGTGGTCCGGGTTGGCTATGGCCACGTGCTTTACCCCAGGTGACGTTAGGTCTTGTGGGCGTTTCAGGTCCAGGCCTGTCTGCCGGTTGCTTATCAGGGCCAGGCGCCCTAGGGCATAGACCCGGCGGCTATTCTCCACTATTAGCCCCTCGGTCTGCAGCTCGCTCACAAAGGATTCATCGGCAGAGGCGTACACGTCTATTGGCGCCCCGTTTTCTATCTGCCGCGCCAAGTTCCCGGAGGACCCAAAGGTGAATTCAACCTTCACCCCAGTGTCTCTCTCGAAGAGAGGGCCGATCTCCTCGAAGGCGAACTGAAGGTCCGCCGCGGCGGCCACTACCAGGCTTGCGGGCTGTTTCCTGGGGGATGCCGGCCCGGCGGTGCAGGCCACCGCCCCCAGGAGGGCCAGCCCTGCTAGAATCGCCCACCATTTCATTGATCGCTTCTTTCAGACATTGTCACTAAACAAACCCAACTGCCTCCTGGGGTGGCCAGGGGGGACACCCCCCGAACCCCCCGGCCTGTGGCTTGGCAACCAAAGCCAACTACCTCCTGGGGTGGCCAGAGGGACACCCCCCGAACCCCCCGGCCTGTGGCTTGGCAACCAAAGCCAACTACCTCCTGGGGTGGCCAGGGGGGACACCCCCCGAACCCCCCGGCCTGGTGGCTTGGCAACCAAAGCCAACTACCTCCTGGGGTGGCCAGGGGGGACACCCCCCGAACCCCCCGGCCTGGTGGCTTGGCAACCAAAGCTAACTACCTCCTGGGATGGCCAGGGGAACACCCCCCGAACCCCTCGGCCTGGTGACTTGGCAACCAAAGCTAACTACCTCCTGGGATGGCCAGGGGAACACCCCCCGAACCCCTCGGGCCTGGTGGCTTGGCAAACAAATAAGCCAGCTACCTCCTCGGGTAGCTGGCTCAAAGCCTTTGGCCTGGGCGGCCTTTCAGGCTTATCTTTCTCCTTTCCTAACACGAGGAGGCGGGGTTGTTTCCTTCCCCACCCGAAACGGCCCCCCCACCCTAGGTCCCTTGGCCAGCGGCGGCCCTTAGGCCGGGGGGCTCGGAGAAGAGTGTATTCTACATCTGTTGTTCTTTTCGGACCTGCTCCTTTTCCTTGGGATCATCTTCGTTGAGTCCCTGCGCGGACTTCTTGAACTCTTTAAGGCTCTTGCCTATGGCTCCACCGACTTCCGGCAGGCGTCCGACCCCGAAGACGACGAGGATCAATACCAACACGATAACCAGCTCCATAGGGCCGATATTGAATGGCATACCACACCTCCCTGCGCGTGCTAGTATAGCACCGGCGATTGGAGAGGGTCAAATTAGTTACGATGCCTGGCTTTGCCGGGGGGCCCATTTTAGGGGTGGTGCCATGGCCCGGTTGCGGTGCTATAATGCCTGCACAGCGAATGCCAGGCTTGAATAAACAGGAGGAGTAACGCGATGGACCAGGCCAGCTCAGCGATCGACACGCTTCTGGAGATAATGCGGCGGAGGCGAAACAACCGCCGGTTCAGGTCCGACCCTGTCCCTGACGGGCATATCAACACGATCATCGAGGCGGCCCGCTGGGCCTCCTCTGGGGCCAATACCCAGCCGTGGGAGTTCATTGTTATCCGTGACCCCGTTCGCAAGAAGGAGATCGCCGAGGTCTTCGTCGACGCACTCCAGAAAGGGCGCGAGGTCGATCCCAAGTTCCCATCGGGCACGGAGGAGATGCTGCGAACCAAGTATGAGAATGCGCCCGTGCTCATAGCCGTCTGCGCCGACCCGCGTTTGAAAGAGGCGTACCCCGCCTCCGGTTTCAGGGACTCCATCCTTTACATCAGCATGGGGGCGGCCATGGAGCATATGCATCTGGCAGCGGTCGCCTTGGGAATGGCTATGTGCTGGGGCACGGTCAATAAATTCAGCGAGGAGCCCCTGGGGAAGCTGCTGGGGGTACCGGCGCCCCTTGTCGTGAAGGAGGTCTTCACCCTGGGATATCCTGTCGCCGAGATTGAGCCGAAGTTCCGCCGGGGCGTCTCCGAGGTAGTTCATATGGAGCGCATGGACCCTGCGAAGCTTCGTACTGAGCAGGAGATTGCCAGGGCCATCGCCAACCGACGGGCGCCGGACATCTACACCGCCAGATAAACTCCAGGCCCGTCGCGTTGGAAATCAAGCGGTCAGACAGGATATCGCCCGCTCTCTGGAGGAGGGCGTTCCTCAAGGGTTATCGAATAACCAAGAGATAGTAGATCCCTGGCTCGGCCGGTAGCGGCGTCTCTTCATAACTTAACGACGGAGGTATATGATGGGCAACTTAGTGGCTTTATTCAGGTTGATCGGCTTCCTATGGAGCAACGGCGAACAGGTGATGCGTTTGCTGGATGCCATGATGCGCCAGTTGCCCGCGGTCGGCCAGGGCATCGAAGTGGCCGGGCAGAGCGCCAAACAGGCCAGCTACCTAGTTAAAGGGGGCGGCGGGGTCCCTGTCAACGCCCGCCAGGCAGTCGATCTGGCTGCGCAGGCGGTCGACACTTGTTACCAGCGAGTAGACCAGGCGGCGGGGGCGATACGCGACGTCAGGGACAAGATCAAGGACGTCAAAGTTCCCTCTTTGGAAGCTACAACAACGATGTGCATGTCCCCGTGATCAACGTCAATATTTCGGTGCCTGGTCTCAGGGTCACCGATTCCTATCCCTTCGGGACAGCGGCCGGTTACCTGGGTACTGAAGCTCAGAAGATTGACGATGCCGGCGCCCAGTTGCAGACCGCCGCCGGCCGCCTGCGGGACCTTCGGGATGCCCTGAATACCGCCGGCGATGATCTCCACACCCTGGGGGCGAAACTGGAGGAGGGCGGGCGGATTCTAAGGCAGATGGGCAGCTAGGCGAAAACGCGACCGCGGGTGCATGGCAGAAGTTGCGCGGGCTTCCTCCCCCCCGACGGTTGCTCGGGACTAAGGCTAGGACCCGGCGCAAGCACACGTAGCGCGGGGGCTTGTCCGCCGCAGAGGGCTGATCGGGAACAACGCGGAGAGCCGGCGCAGCCATACGTAGCGCGGGGGCTTGTCTTGTCCCCTGCGAGGGTTGGGGGCGCGGCGCCTGTGGGAGCCCCGGTCTTGGGTCCCGTTTTGGTGGGCCCCGCACTATCTCAGGCTGCTACGGACACCTTCAGCACTATGTCTCGTTCCTCCGGAATGGGCTCGCCGTGCTTTTTGAGGGAGGCCAAATAACCCTCAATGGCGTCCCTGGTCATAGCTGCCGCTTCTTCGACTGTTTCCCACTGGGAGCCGCAGCCGGGAAGGGCGGGAACCTCCGTCCAGTAGCCGCCGCTTTCGTCAGGATGAATTATTGTGACGTAATGCAATAATCTGTGTAATTCTGCGAAATCTGTGGATAAGTGAAGATACCGCACAATTAATTGTGCGGTATCGAATTGCCCGTGCGGGAAGCTACGGCAACGGTATAAGCACCACCGCCGCCCCGGTGCCGAAGTCCAGCCAGGGTTGGGGGAAGAGGCCGATGGCCAGGACGCCCACCAGGGCGATGGCCAGGGCCGCGATTAAGGGCTTGGAGGCGGGCAGACGCTCCTCGCTGGCGGGGGCGCCGAGGTACATGGCCCGCACGACCCGCAGGTAATAGTAGGCGGAGACGACGCTGTTCAGGACCCCAAAGATGACGAGCCAGAGCAGTCCCTGGTTGAGAGCTGCCCAGAAGACGTAGATCTTCGCCACGAAACCGGCAGTGGGAGGCAAGCCGATCAGGGAGACCAGGCAGACGGCCAGGACAAAGGCCAGCAGGGGAGCCCGGCGGGCCATGCCGGAGTAATCGGCGATCTGGTCGCTGCCCAGCCGTTCGGAGATGGCCACGATAGCGGCGAAGGCTCCCATGGTGGTAAAGGTGTAGCCCAGGAGATAATAGGCCACGCCCCCGATCCCCTGGGTGGAGAAGGCGGCCACTCCTACCAACATGAATCCGGCATGGGCGATAGAGGAATAGGCCAGCATGCGCTTGATATTCGTTTGGGCCATGGCCGCCAGGTTCCCTACAGTCATGGTGAGGGCACTGAGAACGGCGAAGAGCGCCGGCCAGTCCACAGGCAGGGGATAGTGGTTGCCCAGGGCTACGAAGAAGACCCTTAGGATTACCGCGAAGCCAGCGGCCTTGCTGGCGGCGGTCAGGAAGCCGGTGATGGGGGTCGGAGCCCCTTCGTAGACATCGGGGGCCCACATCTGGAAAGGCACGGCGGCGATCTTGAAACCGAAGCCTCCCACCATGAACACCGTTCCCAGAAGGATAGCGGGCAGGATTCCCCCCGGGTCCCTCTGCAGGCTGTCCTGGAGGACCTGGGCGATCTCGTTGAGCTGTGTACTGCCCGTGGCCCCGTAGAGGAGGGCCATGCCGTAAAGGAGTATGGCCGAGCTAACGGCGCCAAGGAGGAGGTACTTTATGCCCGCCTCGCTGGACTTGGCGTCGCGAAGGAAGCTGGCCAGCACGTAGAGGGAGATGCTCGCCAGCTCCAGGGAAATATAAATGGCGATCAGCTCCTGAGTGCTGGCCATGAGCATCATCCCCGCAGTGGCCATCAGTATCACGCCATAGTATTCCCCCTGGTAAGGGGCGAAGCGCTTGGAATACTGGACAGAGGTGAGAATGACCAGGGCGGCCGCGGACAGGAAGATGAGCTTGAAGAAGATGCTGTAGGAATCTACCACCAGTGCTCCATAGAAGCTGGACCCGTGCTGTCCCAGAAGGGCGATGGTCCAGGCGGCAGGGATGACCAATCCGACCCCGGCCAGGGCGGCCACGGCGTTCTTATTCTTGGTGGCCAGGTCCAGCAGGATGACCAGGACCGCCAGGCCGATAAGACTCAGCTCCGGCCCTAATAAATAAAGGTCCACGTTCGCTCCCTAATCATAGAGATCGCCTATCCCTTGGCCAGCATGGGCGATACCGCACCATTAATGGTGCGGTATCGCAGTTAATGCAATAACGCAACGGCTGCCCCCAGGCGGTCAAGAATGGGCGGAAAGGCCCCCTGGATCATGGTGGTAACCACGGCGGGATAGACTCCAACCAGGATAATGACAGCAATCAAGACCACAATAGGCACGGCATCCACGAAGCTGGCATCCTTGAGGTGGGCCCAGCGCTCGTCTGCGGGGCCGAAGAGGATGCGCTGAAGGGTCCAGAGCAGGTATCCCGCGGTAATCACGATGGCGAAGACCGCCAGGACCGTGTGCCAGGGCCAGGCGGGGAAGGTCCCCAGGAAGACCAGGAACTCGGCGACGAAGCCGCTCATGCCGGGTAGGCCCAGGGACGCCAGGCCGGCCATGGTGAAGATGATGGCGATCAGGGGCATGCGATGGGCCAGTCCAGTCATCTGGGAGATCTCCCGGGTGTGGGTCCGGTTGTAGACGAGACCTACCAGGGCGAAGAGAAGTCCGGTGATAGTGCCATGCGTGAACATCTGGAGAGAAGCCCCGGTGAACCCCACCAGACTCAGCCCGGTGATGCCGCCGGCGATTCCCAGCAAGACGTATCCCATATGGCTAACGCTGCTATAGGCCACCAGGCGCTTCAAGTCCTTCTGTACCATGCAGACGCAAGCCCCGTAAAGAATACTGATAACGGCGAAGGTCACCAGTACCGGGGCGAAGTAAGCCGCGGCCTCGGGAAGGAGGTTGACGTTGATGCGTATCATGGCGTAACCGCCCATCTTCAGCAGGACGCCAGCCAGCATGACGCTCACCGCGGTGGGAGCGTCGGTGTGCGCGTCGGGGAGCCACGTGTGAAGGGGCCAGATGGGCAGCTTGATGGCAAAGGCCATGAAGATCAAGGCGAAGATGATGGCGGAGAACTGGCTGGCGATGTGGGCCTGGCCCAAGACCGTCATATCGAAGGTCTGGAGCCCGGAGTCGCGATAGAGCCAGAGGATGCCAACCAGCATGAAGGCGCTCCCGAAGACCGTGTATATCAGGAACTTCATGGCTGAGTACTCTCGCCGGCCGGAGCCCCAGATGCCGATCAATAGGTACATCGGCAGGAGCTCTACTTCCCAGAAGAGGAAGAAGAGAAGAAGGTCCAGGGCAGTGAAGACGCCCAGGATGCCCGTCTCCAGGATGAGCAGCAGGATGAAGTACTCCTTGACCCGCAGGTCGATGTGCCAGGAGACCAAGACGGACAGGAAACTGAGCATAGTGGTCAGGATGACCAGTGGCATGCTCAGGCCATCCACCGCCAGGAGATACTGGATGCCAAGTTGCGGTATCCAGGGTACCCGCTCCATGAACTGGAGCGTCGCCCCCTGGCTGACATTGAACGAGAGGAAGAGGCCCAGGGAAATGACCAGGTCCAGCAGCGTGAAGAAGGCCGCGGTGGCTCGCACGCCTCCGAGGTTTCCCTTGGGGATGAAGGCGATGACGATAGCGCCCAGGATGGGTATCGCCAGTAGAATCGAAAGGTAAGGGACGCTCAACTCATCCTCCGAAGATCATGAATCCGCCCACGATGGCTATCACTCCCACGAAGATGACCAGGGCGTAGCCCTGCACCTGGCCAGACTCCAGCCTCCTCACCTGTCCGCCAAAGCCGGCGGTCAAGGTCGCCACGCCGTTTACGATCCCATCCACCACGTATTGGTCGAAGAGGTGCAGGAGGTTGCTGATGCCCAGGAAGACCTTTTCAACGATGAAGCCATACAAATCATCCATGCCGTACTTGTTGAGCAGGAAACCGTGAATATGGGGGAAGGTCCGGGCGATGGTGCCCACCGGAATGGCCTTGGCGACGTAGGACAAGTAGGCCGTCAGTATTCCCAGAAGGGCTACGGAGCTGGAGGTGAATATCACGTCCCAGTGGACCTTAACTTCGCCGGCCTCTCCCAGAAAGCGAGCAAAGTCCCCGTTCATGTTGGCGAACCCCGATACGACCGACGGTATGGCCAGGACGACCAGGGGTATGGCCATCGCCGCGGGGGACTCGTGAAGCGAGTGGTGCCCGGGCGGGCCGGACCAGTGCTCCCCTTCGGCGTGCGCACCGCCCCGGTACTCGCCCAGGAAGGCCACGAAGGTCAAACGGAACATGTAGAAGGCGGTCATAAAGGCGGTAATCAGGGCAAACACGTAGATGATGTTGTAGCCGTTGCCCAAGGCTTCCGCCAGGATCTCGTCCTTGCTCCAGAATCCGGAGAAGGGGAATATGCCGGAGATGCTCAGGCTGCCAATCATCATAGCCGAAAAGGTTATGGGCATGTGACGGCGCAGCCCGCCCATCTGGCGGATGTCATAGGTGTGGGTGGCGTGATGGGCGCTCCCGGCGCTGAGGAACATCATGGCCTTGAAGAAGGCGTGGTTGAACAGGTGGAAGATGCCGGCCACGACACTTCCCACGCCCAGCCCCATCATCATGAACCCGAGCTGGCTGATGGTGGAGTAGGCCAGGATGCGCTTGAAGTCGTTCATCACCAAGCCCATGCTGGCGGCGACGAAAGCGGTAATGGTACCGATGACGGCCACAGTGAAAAGGGCCTGAGGGGCATGCTCGAAGAGCGGGAAGGAACGGGCGACCAGGTAGACGCCGGCGGCTACCATGGTGGCCGCATGGATCAGGGCACTGACCGGGGTGGGACCCTCCATGGCGTCGGGAAGCCAGACGTGGAGCGGGAACTGGGCCGATTTGCCCACCGCCCCGGAGAAGATGCCGATCGCCGCCCAGGTCAACAGTCCTCCTCCCAGGACGGCGGCTTTCTCCGGGCTGTCCACTATCTCGAAAAGATGCTGGAAGTCCAGGGTGCCGGTGCGGCTGAACAGGAGCAGGATGGCCATGAGGAAGCCCAGGTCGCCGAAGCGGGTGACCACAAATGCCTTCTTGGCCGCCGACGCCGCCTCCGGTTTCTGGAACCAGAAACCGATGAGCAGGTATGAGCAGACGCCTACCAGCTCCCAGAAGATGAAGATCATCAACAGGTTATCGGCCAGGACCACGCCCAGCATGGAAGCGGTGAAGAGGGACATATAGGCGAAGAAGCGGGAATAGCCGGGGTCGCCGTGCAGATAGGCCGTAGAGTAGATCTGTACCAGGAGGCTGACCGAGGTCACCACCAGAAGCATGATGGACGTAAGGCCGTCCACGTAGAGGCCGAGTCGCAGCGTGGTATCCCCGATGACCAGCCAGTCGAAGGCGCCGGCCAGGTGTTTGCCCGGCATGCCGGACATGGTCTGGAAGGTCCAGAGGGCAAGCAGGAAGGCGAGCCCTATAGTCGTTATGGTCAGATAGCCGCTCACCTTCGGGTAGTCCCTGGTAACAAACGTAATCAGGAAAAGAGATACCAGGGGCAGGAAGAAGATGGCCGCGACCAGCTCGATAGGAATAGGTGGCATCAGTTAACTCTCCTCGCGGCCCAAGCGACTTGTCACCCTGAGCCGACCGAAGGGTCTCAAAGGCGCGCAGAGATGCTTCGCTCCGCTCAGCATGACATGAATCCGGTCTGATCCGTGACCAAACACTACGGATTCCTCAGGGATTCTTCTACCACCTGCTCTTTGCCCTTGGGCACCACAATGCGGTAAGAGGCCAGAAGGCCCCGGTGGGCGGTCTCCTTGACCACGACCATGCGGCTGGGGATACCTTCCGCCTGGAGCCATTCCAGCCACATTTCCGCCGCTATTCTGTTAGGTACGGTCCGAAAGTGCGTCCACATATTACCACTTCACTTCAGCCCCGCCCAGCGGGGGACAAGCCCCCGCGCTACGGGTTTTTCTACTCAGTAGTCGGGGTCGTCCTCGACCCCGACCGTCGGTATCAGGGACGACGCCGACAACGGGTATTCATTTTCAGTAGTCGGGGTCGTCCTCGACCCCGACCGTCGGTATCGAGACGATGCCGACAACGGCTATTCATTTTCAGTAGTCGGGGTCGTCCTCGACCCCGACCGTCGGCATCGAGACGATGCCGACTACGCGATATACTACCACTTCATCAGGTTAAATTGCTCGGCGTCCACCGTCTCCCGGTGGCGATACAGGCAGATGATGATGCCCAGGCCCACGGCTGCCTCCGCTGCAGCGACGGTGATGACGAATATCGCGAAGACCTGTCCGGTCAGGAGATTGGGCGTGATGAAGCGGGAGAAAGCCACCAGAGTGACGTTTACGGCGTTGAACATGAGCTCGATGGCCATCAGAATGATGATGGCGTTGCGCTTGGCCAGCACGCCGTAGAGGCCAATGCAGAAGAGCACTGCTCCCAGCGCCAGGAAGTGGCCCAATCCGATGGTCATCCTAGTCCTCCCTGGAGATCACGATGGCCCCGATCATGGCGGCCACCAGCAGCACCGAGACTACCTCGAAGGGGAGTACGAACTCGTTGAGAAGGAGCTTTCCCAAAGGCGCAGTGGTGGCTTCCAGCGGGGCCAGACTGCTCAAGGGCCAAACGGTCGCCGTTGCCCCCGCCAGGAGCACCACCAGCATGAGCGCCGCCAGTATGAAGGCGGGCCATCTTTGCTCGTTCGAGATGCCTGCCTTGACAGGGTTCTGGGTCATCATGATGGCGAAAATAATGAGGACGGCAATGGCCCCGGCGTAAATGAGCAACTGTACGGCTGCAAGGAAGTCGGCGTTTAACAGGACAAACACGGCGGCCACTCCGGCAAAGGAGACCACCAGGAACAACGCAGCATATAGAATGTTCCTGGTCAACACCACGCCCAGCGCGGAGGCCACGGTGAGGGCTGCCACCAGGTAGAAGACGCCCGCCAGGACTGGGTCGCTCACATCCACTCCTTGAAGTGGGTCAGGAAGTACTCTTTGTCCATGTACAGCTTGCTCACGTCATAGTTGGCCAGCTCGTAGTTGCTGCCCATATAGACGGCATGGAACGGGCAGGCCTCTACGCAGAGGCCGCAGTATAGGCAGATGCGCAGGTCAATCTCGTAGCGGTCCACGATGCGCTGGCCCTGTTCCCCCTGGTGGGTGGCCACGGTGATGCAGCCCTCCGGGCAGGCCTTGGCACAGCTATCGCATCCGGTACAGCGGTCGAGGGACCAGAGGAACTCAATCCCCCGGTAGCGGGGCGAAGTTGGCAGCCTCTCTTCAGGGTACTGGACCGTGAAGGGCTTTCGGAAGATATGTTTGAACGTAAGGGCCATGCCCTTTATTATGCCGGTGCCGTACATCTTACCTCATAGCTCACAGCTCACAGCTCATAGCTCAGAATCCCAGGGCCTGCCAGGCCAGGATGCCCAGGCCCGTAAGGAAGATGTTCAAGAGTGCCAGGGGCAGCAGGAATTTCCATGCCAGTACCATCAACTGGTCAATGCGGAAACGAGGGAGGGTCCCCCGTAACCATACGAACAGGAAGAAGAGCAGGAACATCTTGATGACGAACCAGATGTAGGGAGGTAGCAAGGGTCCCCGCCATCCTCCGAGAAAGAGCGTAACGACGATAGAAGATACCACCAGCAGGTTGATGTACTCGGCGACGTAGAAGAGGGCGAATTTCATGCCACTATACTCGGTATGGTAGCCGGCGATGAGCTCCGACTCGGCCTCCATGGTATCGAAGGGGCTGCGGTTGAGCTCCGCCACCGCCGCGACCAGATATACGACGAAGCCTATAGGCTGCAGGATGATGAAGGGAATGTTCTGGGCCCTGACGATATCTACCATGGAGAGGGAGCCCGCGATGGCCACCACCCCGAGGATCGAGAGGACCATGGGTATCTCGTAGCTGACCACCTGGGCGATGGTACGCATGGCAGCCAGGAGGGAATACTTGTTGTTGGAGCCCCAGCCGGCCATGAAGATCCCTACCAGGCTCAGGGAGGAGACGGCCAGGATATAGAGAATGCCGATATTGAGATCGGTGAGGATGGCTTCGTTGGCAAAGGGCACCACCGCCCAGGCCAGGACGGCCGGAACGACGAAGGCGGCCGGCCCCAGGAAGTGGAGCAGCTTATCGGCCTTGCGAGGGACCACGTCCTCCTTAACGAGGATCTTTATGGCGTCGGCAATGGGTTGGAGCAGCCCGAAGGGTCCAACGCGGTTGGGTCCAGGCCGGACCTGGATGCGGGCCACCAGGCGTCGCTCTCCCCAGACCATGGCCAGGTTGCCGGTAATGGCGAATCCCAGAATCCCAATAATGCCGATCAGCGCCATGATGATATAAACGGCCCAGCCGGGGAGGACAGTCGAGAGGGCCCCGGAAATGAGGCCCCCAATGTAGGATGGCAGGTTATAGATAATATCCCAGAGGGACACTAGCGGTCCACCTCCCCCATGACTGCGTGAATTCGGGGGGGCACCCCGCCAACCCCCCGGCCTTCCGGCGACACTACCGGTGTACCTCCCCCATCACTGGGCGA
>Ga0082335_1002774_pt1 | contig 31301 bp, 28 predicted proteins | sample Subgrocontami58m_FD_72375 | JGI IMG/M metagenome (GOLD analysis project Ga0082335, IMG submission 72375) | Subsurface groundwater microbial communities from S. Glens Falls, New York, USA - GMW37 contaminated, 5.8 m (SPADES assembly) (version 2) ...
CGCCTTGGCCGATCCCGCGGGTCCTGCCTGGGCGCTGGCGCGCTCCGCCGAGAAGCAAGCCGATCTCTTCTGCCCGCATCACGGCCAGCGCGCCGCCCTCGCGGCGCTGCCGGTCGAAGGCCTGCGCCTCGAGGCGCCGATCGTGGAAACCTTCCTGAAGCTCGGCCTGCGTCGCATCGGCGATCTCTATCCCCTGCCGCGCGCGCCGCTGGCGCGACGCTTCGGCGATCTGCCGCTCACCCGCCTCGACCAAGCGCTGGGCGCCTGCAGCGAGGTGCTCGAGCCGCGCCGGGCCGTGCCCGCCTTCCGCACGCGGCTGAGTTTCGTCGAGCCGATCGGCCGGCCCGAGGACATCGCCGCGGCCACCAGCCGCCTGCTGGCCGCCCTCTGCCGCCAGTTCGAGCAGGCCGGCGTGGGCGCCCGCAGGCTGGAAATCGCGCTCTATCGCGTCGACGGTTCGGTCGATCGCACCTCGATCGGCACCAGCCGGCCCAGCCGCGACAACCCGAAACTGATGAAGCTGTTCGAGGAGAGACTGGGCGAACTCGATCCCGGCTTCGGCGTCGAGCTGATGATCCTGGCCGCGCCCGAGGTCGAGGCCTGGAGCGGCACGCAGGACGCACTGCCCGAAGCGGGCGCGCTCGCGCTCTCGCTCGGCTCCGACGGCACGATCGACCTCGCCGACCGGCTGGCGCTGCGCCTGGGTGCCGAGAACGTGGTGCGGCTGCTGCCGCGCGACAGCCATCTGCCCGAGCGCGTGCAGATCACGACCAACGTCTCGTCCCGACCTGCGGCCGACGGCGCCTGGCAACGCCTGGCCGGACTGAAAGGCGCGCGGCCGACGCGGCTGCTGCAGCGGCCCGAGCCGGTCGATGTCACCGCCTTCGTGCCCGACGATCCGCCGTCGGTCTTCCATTGGCGCCGGCATGCCCACCGCATCGTGCGCGCCGAGGGGCCGGAGCGGATCGCCGACGAATGGTGGCGGCCGCGGCCCAACGGCAGCCGGCCGCCGGCGAGCACCGTGCCGCCGGTGCGCGACTATTACCGGGTCGAGGACGACGACGGCGGCCGCTTCTGGCTGTTCCGCGACGGCCCCTACGCCGTCGCCGCCAACGGCCAGCCGACGGCGCGATGGTTCCTCCACGGCTTCTGCGCCTAGGGAAAAATCGAGGGGCGAGAAAGATGAAAAAACCCAAGAACACCCTGACCATCCGCGGACTCGACGATGCGATCATCGAACGCCTGAAGGCGCGCGCGCGCACCAAGGGCCGCTCGCTCGAGGCCGACCTGCGCGATCTTCTGACCCACACCTCGCGTCAGCCGCTGGTCCTCGATGCGCTGGCCGAGGCCGATCGCATCGCCGCCATGACTCCCGGCGTCGTGCTCCTGCGCGTCGGAGGTGGGCGATGATCGTGGTCGTCGATCCGGGCGTGGCCATCAAATGGTTCGTCGAGGAACCGTTGCGGCCGCAGGCACGCTCGTTGCTGGTCAACCGCCACGAGCTGATCGCCCCGGACATCCTGATCGCGGACGTGGCCGACCTCGCCTGGGAAAAAGCGGCGAGCGGCGAGATCGCAGCCGAGCAGGCCGCACCCATCGTGCGCAACATCGCCCTGCCCTCCTTCATCTCGGCCTTCGTCGAATCGCCCCGACTGCGCAACCGCGCATTTGCGCTGGCGATGCAGTGCGGCTGGCCGGTGCACGACTGCTTCTACGCCGCCTGTGCCGAGGCGGCCTCCGCACCGCTGGTCAGCACCGACGATGCTTTCCTGCAGGCGTTGCGAGGCGGGGGCATCGCGCTGCGCGGGGTGCCGCTCGCGCGCGTGCACGAACTCGCCGCGTGATGCCATGCGCTATGCCGAGCTGCAGGTCACGACCAACTACAGCTTCCTGCGCAGCGGCTCGCACCCCAGGGAGCTGGTGGAGCGGGCGATCGAGCTCGGCCACAGCGCCATCGGCATCGCCGACCGCAATACCCTGGCCGGCGTGGTGCGGGCCTTTGCGGCGATCAAGGAATACTACGAAGAACATCCGGCTCCGGACGAGGAACGGATCAAGCTTCTGGTCGGCGCCCGGCTCGAGACGCGCGACGGCTACTCGCTGCTCGCCTATCCGACCGATCTCGCCGCCTACAAAAGACTCTCCCGCCTGCTGACCCTGGGCAACCGCCGCGCCGAGAAAGGCCAGTGCGACCTCACCTTCGACGATCTTGCCGACCACGCCGAGGGGCTGCTCGCCATCGTCCTGCCGCCCCGCCGGCCCGAGGAGCCCGCCTTCCGCGAGCGCCTGCGCGCGCTCGCCCGCCTGTTCGGCGACCGTTGTTATCTCGCCGGCACCATGCTGTTCCGCAGCGACGATGCGCGCCGTCTCGCCCAGCTCGACAATCTCGCCGCAGAAATGAAGGTCGGGTTCGTCGCCACCAACGACGTGCACTATCACGTGCCCGAACGGCGAGCGCTGCAGGACGTGGTCACCGCCATCCGGCTCGGCTGCACCGTCGACGAGTTGGGCTTCCGCCGCTTCGCCAGCGCCGAGCGGCATCTCAAGGAGCCACAGGAAATGGCGCGCCTGTTCCGCCGCCATCCGCGCGCCATCACGACCACGCAGGAGATCGCCCGGCGCTGCACCTTCTCGCTCAGGCAGCTCACCTACCAGTATCCGGTCGAGTACGAGGGCGGCGAGACGCCCCAGGACAAGCTCGCCCGCCTCACCTGGGAGGGCGCGGCACAGCGCTATCCCCAAGGTGTCCCGCCCGAAGTCGCCAGGACGATCCACCACGAGTTCGCGCTGATCGACAAGAAGAAGATCGCGCCTTACTTCCTGACCGTGCACGAGATCGTCGCCAAGGCGCGCGAACTCGGCATCCTCTGCCAGGGCCGCGGCTCCGCCGCCAATTCCGCCGTCTGCTATTGCCTCGGCATCACCGAGGTCAATCCCAACGAAGTCAAAGTCCTGTTCGAGCGCTTCCTTTCCAATGCGCGCGACGAGCCGCCCGACATCGACGTCGATTTCGAACATCAGCGGCGTGAGGAAGTGATCCAGTGGATCTACGGCAAATGGAGCCGCACCCGGGCAGCACTCGCCGCCACGGTGATCGCCTATCGAAGCCGCAGCGCCATCCGCGACGTCGGCAAGGCGCTCGGCCTTTCGCCCGACACGGTGGGGGTCATGGCCGACACGGTGTGGGGCATGGGATCGGGTGGGATCAACCTCAAGCACGTGGTCGAAGCCGGTCTTGATCCCGGGGATCCGCGCCTGGCACTGGCGCTCGAACTGTCGGCCACCCTGTGCGGCTTTCCGCGCCATCTCTCGCAGCATGTCGGCGGCTTCGTGCTCACCGCCGATCGCCTCGACGAGCTGGTGCCGATCCAGAACGCGGCCATGGAGGATCGCACCGTCGTCGAATGGGACAAGGACGACCTCGACGTGCTCGGCATCTACAAGGTCGACGTGCTGGCGCTGGGCATGCTGACGGCCTTGCGCAAGAGCTTCGAGCTGATCGGAAAGCACTACGACGAGCATCCCAGGCTCGACATGAGGCCGACCGACCAGGCGGTCTACGACATGCTGTGCAAGGCCGATTCGGTCGGCGTGTTCCAGGTCGAGAGCCGGGCACAGATGTCGATGCTGCCCCGGCTCAAACCCAGGAGCTACTACGATCTCGTTGTCGAGGTGGCGATCGTGCGCCCCGGCCCCATCCAGGGCGGCATGGTCCATCCCTACCTGAAGAACCGGGCCAGGGACGCCGACGAAATCGAGTATCCGGGGAAACTCAAGGACGTCCTGGAAAGGACGCGCGGCGTGCCGTTGTTCCAGGAGCAGGCGATGCAGATCGCCATCGTCGCAGCCGGCTTCAGTCCGGCCAAGGCGGACAAGCTGCGCCGTGCCATGGCGACGTTCCGCCGGGCCGGCACGATCCACAAGCTCAAGGACGATTTCATCGAGGGCATGGTCGAAAACAAATACGAGCGCGACTTCGCCGAACGCTGCTTCAAGCAGATCGAGGGCTTCGGCGAGTACGGCTTCCCCGAGAGCCACGCCGCCAGCTTCGCGATCCTGGTCTACGTCTCGTCGTGGGTGAAGCACTACTATCCCGAGGTCTTCGCCGCCGCCCTGCTCAACTCCCAGCCGATGGGCTTTTATGCGCCGGCGCAGCTGGTGCGCGATGCGCGCGAACACGGCGTCGAGGTCCGTCCGCCCGACGTGAACGCCAGCGACTGGGACTGCACGCTGGAACCGAGCCAGAGCAACCGCTGCGCGCTCCGCCTCGGTTTCCGCCAGGTTGCGGGCCTTGCCGAGGCCGACATGAAGCGCCTGGTCGAGCGTCGCACCGAGCCCTATCGCGATCCGGCCGATCTGTGGCGGCGCGGCGGCCTCACCCGGCGCCAGATCGCGGCGCTGGCCCGTGCCGATGCCTTCGCTTCGCTCGGCCTCACGCGTCGCGACGTGCTGTGGGCGGTGCGCGGTTTCTCCGACGCGCGCCTGCCGCTGCTCGACGGAAGTCAGCCACAGGCGCGCGACCTCGAACCCGTCGTCGCCCTGCCCCTGCTCACGCTGGGTGAGCAGGTGGTGGACGACTACGGCAGCTTTTCCATGTCGCTGCGCTCCCATCCGCTGGCGCTGCTGCGGCCGGCACTCACGCGGAAGGGCGTGTCCGGCACCACGGTTCTGAAGGACTCCAGGAACGGCGACATCTTCACCCTCGCCGGCCTGGTGCTGGTGCGGCAGCGGCCGGGCACGGCCTCGGGCGTGGTGTTCGTCACCCTCGAGGACGAAAACGGCATCGCCAATCTCGTGGTCTGGCCCAAGGTCTTCGAGGCGCACCGCCGCATCGTGATGGGATCGCGGCTGCTGGGCGTGCACGGCCGCATCCAGCGCGAAGGGCTGGTGATCCATCTCGTCGCTGAACAGCTCTGGGACTGGTCGGCCGACCTCGACCGCATCGCCGAGATCGACGAGACCTTCCGCCTGGCCACGGGCCGCGGCGACGAAGTCCGCACCGACCCGGGCGACCGCCGCGTGGCGGTGCCCGAGGCCAACGCAACGCGCCACCGGTCCAGCCGCGCCGTTCCGGCAGCGCTCGACCGGCCGAAAATCAAGATCGCCTCGCGCGATTTCCACTAAAATTGACTTAGGTCAACGCAGCCGCCCGACGTTTGGTCACCCATTCTCCGTCTCAATCGGAGCCTCGGATGTCCAAGAACGAATTTTATTATCTGGTCCTGGTCTGCCTGGCATTCGGCGGTTTCGGCCTCTCGCTCGCCGCTGCCTATCTCCAGTACCGCGGTTGGCTCCTCAAGGAAACGACGGCCAAGTCGCGCAAGTAGGCACCGGCTGTCTCAGAGCGCGGCGTAGACGCCGCATTCGAAGTCCTCGAAACGCGCCACCGCCCTTGCGTCGTAGAATGGCAGCAACTGCGTCGCCCACACGCCCGTGACCTTCCTCACCGGATCGATCCAGTAATACGTGTTGGCGAGCCCGCCCCACGACAGGCTCCCCGCCGCGCGACGGCCAGGGAAGTCCTGCGGATTGATCATGAAGCTGAGGCCCCATTTCATGCCGTCGACGAAGTTCATGTCGGTGCTGCGGCCGGGAATCTGGCTCTCGAGCGGCCGGCAGGAGACGTCGCCCATGGCGTTCCGCGACATCAGCGCCACCGTCTCCGGTTTCAGCACCCGCACGCCGTCGAGGGTGCCATGGCCCATGATCATGCGGGTGAAGCGAAGGTAGTCACCTATCGTCGAATAAAGCGCGCCACCGCCCATGAACACTTCGGGTTCCTGGTTGAGTTCGTGGTCCGTGGCCCTGAAGCCACCTTCCTTGTTCCTGACGTGCACGGCCGCCTTGCGCGGCCGCATCGCCGGCCCGATCCTGAAGCCGGTATCGGGCATCCGCAGCGGATCGAACAGATTGTCCTTCATGTAGCGATCGAGCCTCTGCCCGCTCGCCGCCTCGACCATCAGTCCAGCCCAGTCGATCGAGATCGAGTACTCCCAGCGCTCGCCCGGCTCGGCCAGCAACGGCGTGCTCAACATCTCCATCGAGTTGGGCTTGAGTGGGCCTTTGGCCTGGACGTAACGAAAGATGTCGGCGTTCCAGGTGTCGTAACCCATGCCCGAGGTGTGGGTCAGCAGGTGGCGCAGCGTGATCGACCTTTTGGCCGGCCGCATCTTCACCGTGCCGTCGGCCCCGATGCTCACCAGCACCTCTTTCCGCGCGATCTCGGGCACGACCTCGGCAGCCGGCGTATCCAGGCCGAACCTGCCCTGCTCGACCATCTGCATGGCGGCGGCGGCGGTGATCGCCTTGGTCATGGAGGCGATCCAGATCACGCTGCCGGGGCTCAACGTGCCCGCGGCGCCCTCGAAGATCGTCCCATCCGCCGTCGCGGCCATCGCTGCCACGCCCGGCACGTCGCCAGCCTCGACCGCCTGCTTCAAACTGTCGGCAATGCCCATGTGTTTCCTCTTTGATCGCCGAGGAGACTACGACAGGCGCGTCGCCTCTTCGATCAGTTCCTGCGCCGCCATGTCGAGGAGCTCGTCCTCCGCCGTTCCGCCCAGCACGCTCTCGCGGCCGATTTCGAGCAGAACCGGCACCGCAAGCGGCGAGATGCGATCGAGCCGCCGGTAGTCGATGCGACCCTTGGCGCGCTTCAGGAGATCGCCCAGCCGCTTCAGGTCGGCGAGCTGCCAGGCCGCGTCCTGGCGGGTGGCGCGCAGCAGGATGTGGCCGGGCTCGTGCTGGCGCAGCGTGTCGTAGATCAGGTCGGAGCTGAACGTCACCTGGCGGCGCGACTTCTCCTCGCCGGGAAAGCGCCGCTCGATCAGGCCCGCGATCACCGCGACGTTGCGGAACGAGCGCCGCAGCATGGTCGATTCGTCCATCCACGCCTCGAGATCGTCGCCCAGCATGTCCTCGTCGAAGAGCTGGTCGAGTTGCGCCTGGGTCGGCGGCCGGAGCCCCCACAGGCCGAGCACATAGTCGGTGGCGACGAAGCCCAGCGGCCGCAACCCCATGCGCTCCATGCGCCGCGTCAGCAGCATGCCCAACGTCTGATGGGCGTTCCGGCCTTCGAAGCAGTAGGCCACGATGAACTGCTTGCCGCCGCGCGGGAAGCCTTCGACCAGCAGCCGGTCGCTCTGCGGCAAGGTCGACCGGATGCGCTGGATGCGCAGCCACTCGCGCACTTCGTCGGGCAGCTTTGGATGCCTGGAAGGGTCCTGCAGGATGCCGCGCACGCGGTTGGCCAGGAAGGTCGAGAGCGGCAGGCGGCCGCCGCCGTAGGCCGGCACCTTGGGATCGCCGCCGCCGGTCGCAAGCGAGCACTGCGCCATCAGCTCCTTCACGCCCTCGAAACGCAGCAGCCGGCCGGCGAAGGTGAAGGTGTCACCCGGCACCAGGCCCTGGATAAAAGCTTCCTCGACCTCGCCCAGGATCGGCCCGCGCCGCAGCTTCACCTTGAGCAGCGGCAGCTCGACGATGGTGCCGACGTTCATGCGGTATTGTCGCGCCACCAGCGGCGAGGCCAGCATCCAGCGCCCGCCGGGCAGCGCCTTCAGCCGGTGCCAGCGGTCGTAGGCCGCCAGCGCATAGCCGCCGGTGGCCACGAAGTCGAAGGTGTCGTCGAAATCCTGGCGCGGCAGGTCGCGGTAGGGTTGGGCGCGCCGCACCTCGTGGAAGAATGCCTCGCGATCGATCGGTTGGGCGCAGGCGGTACCCACGATGTGCTGCGCCAGCACGTCGAGACAAGCCGGTCGCGGCGGATCGCCGTCGAGTTCATGCGCCTCGACCGCTTCAACAGCGGCCAGCGACTCCAGTACCTCGAAGCGGTTGGCCGGCGCGATCATGGCGCGGCTGGGCTCGTCCAGCCGGTGGTTGGCGCGGCCGATCCTCTGCATCAGGCGGCTCACGCCCTTGGGTGCGCCCATCTGGATCACCAGATCGACGTCGCCCCAGTCGATGCCGAGGTCGAGCGACGACGTCGCCACCACGGCGCGCAGCTTGCCGGCCGCCATCGCCGCCTCGACCTTGCGGCGCTGTTCGACCGCCAGCGATCCGTGATGCAGGCCAATCGGCAGATTGTCCTCGTTGATGCGCCACAGGGCGTCGAAGGCGAGTTCGGCCTGGGCGCGGGTATTGACGAAGATGATCGACGTCTTGTGCTGGCGGATGATGTTGTAGATCTCGGGCACGGCGTGGCGGCCCATGTGGCCGCCCCACGGGATGCGCTCCTGGGCGTCGATGATGGTCACGTCCGGCTGCGCCCCCGGCTCGCCCAGTACGATCTCGACCGGCTCGTCGCGCAGGCGGAGAAAATCGGCCAGCGCCGGCGGGTCGGCCACCGTGGCCGAGAGGCCGACGAACCGCGCCTGCGGCGCCAGCGCCGCCACCCGCGCGAGACAAAGCGCCAGGTGGTGGCCGCGCTTGGTGGTGGCGAAGGCGTGCAGCTCGTCGACGAGCACGCACTTCAGATTGGCAAAGAATTTCGCCGCATCGAGGTAGCTCAGCAGCAGCGCCAGTGACTCGGGCGTCGTCATCAGGAAATCCGGCGGCCGTTCGCGCTGGCGCAGCCGCCGGCTCTGCGGCGTATCTCCGGTCCGACTCTCCGCCCGCACCGGCAGTTTCATTTCGGCGATCGGCAGTTCGAGGTTGCGCCGGATATCGGTGGCCAGTGCCTTCAGCGGCGAGATGTAGAGCGTGTGCAGCTCGCCCTTGCCCTTGGCGTGAACCAGGTCTTCGCCCCTGCGGCGGCGCTCCGTGAGCTCGATCAGCGACGGCAGGAACCCCGCCAGGGTCTTGCCGCCGCCGGTGGGCGCGATCAGCAGCGCGCTTTTGCCCTCCGCAGCCAGATCGACCAGTGCGAGTTGGTGCGGCCGGGGCGTCCAACCACGGCTTTCGAACCAGCGTGCAAACAGATCAGGAAGATCCATATCTCTTGGGTAAGATGCACCCGTTCCGATGGCAACCGACACCCTAAATCCCCGCGCCTGGCTCTTTCCGACGCCGCGCGGCCTCTACTGCGAACCTGGCGACTTCTACGTCGATCCCGCCGTGGCGGTGGCACGTGCCATGATCACCCACGGGCATGGAGACCATGCTCGGCCCGGCCATCGCGCGGCACTCGCCACGCCGGAAACGCTCGCCATCATGCGGGTCCGCTTCGAGGATATGCCCAATACCGCGCAGCAGCCGCTGGCCTACGGCGAAACCGTCCGTCTCGGCGAGGTCGACGTCTGCCTGGCACCGGCCGGCCACATCCTGGGCTCGGCGCAGGCAGTGCTGGCATACCGCGGCCAGCGCGTCGTGGTCTCGGGCGACTTCAAGCGCCGGCCCGACGCCACCTGCCCGCCGTTCGAGCCGGTGCCGTGCGATGTCTTCATCACCGAGGCCACTTTCGCCCTGCCGGTTTTCCATCACCCCTCCGATGCCGGCGAGATCGGCAAGCTGCTGCGCTCCGTGGCCACCTTCCCCGAACGCACGCATCTGGTGGGCGTCTATGCGCTCGGCAAGTGCCAGCGCGTGATCAAGCTCCTGCGCGCGGCGGGCTACGACAAGCGGATCTGGCTGCATGGCGCCCTGCTGCCGCTCTGCAGGCTCTACCAGGATCATGGGGTCGATCTCGGCGACGTGGCGCCGGTCTCCGATGCCATCCTGGAGACCTTCAGGGGCGCCATCGTGCTCTGCCCGCCCTCGGCCATGGCCGACCGATGGTCGCGCCGTTTCGCTGATCCGGTCGCGGCGCTCTGCTCGGGCTGGATGGGCGTGCGCGCCCGCGCCCGCCAGCGCGGCGCCGAACTGCCGCTGGTGATCTCCGACCACGCCGACTGGCCCGAACTGACCCAGACCCTGAAGGACGTGGGTGCCCCCAAGGTCTGGGTGACGCACGGCCGCGAGGATGCATTGGTCCACTATGCACGCTCGATCGGCATCGATGCCGAGGCACTGCATCTCGCCGGCCGCGAGGAAGAAGGCGCCTGAGCCGTGCAGGCCTTCGCCCGGCTTCTCGATTCGCTGTCCTTCGAAGCGGCGCGCAATGCCAAGCTCCGGCTGATCGAAACCTACTTGCACGCCGCGCCCGACCCGGACCGTGGCTGGGCGCTGGCGGCACTGACCGGCGGCCTCGATTTTCCCGTTGCCAAACCGGCACTGCTGCGCGGCTTCGGCCAGGACAAGATCGGGCTGGAGCTGTTTGCTCTCTGCTACGACTATGTCGGCGATCTCGCCGAGACCCTGGCGCTGATCTGGGAGACCGATCCCGCGTCGGGCCCGCCGCCTTCCCTGAGTGAGGTCGTCGAGACCCTGCAGCGCGCCAGCCGCACCCAGACGCCGGCGATCCTGAAGCGTTGGTTGGACGCGCTCGATTCAACCGGGCGCTGGGCGCTCCTGAAACTGCTGACGGGCGCCTTGCGGGTGGGTGTCTCGGCACGCCTCGCTAAACAGGCCGCTGCCAATATCGGCGGCCTGCCCGTCGATACCGTCGAAGAGATCTGGCACAGTCTCTCGCCGCCCTACCGGCCGCTGTTCGACTGGCTGTTGCAGGGGGCACCCCGGCCCAGCAGCAACGTCGGCGGCGCCTTCCTGCCGCCGATGCTGGCCAATCCCATCGATCGCGCCGAACTCGACACGCTCGACCCGGCCCATTTCCGCGCCGAATGGAAGTGGGACGGCATCCGCGTCCAGATCGCAGCCTCGGGCGGCGTGAAGCGGCTCTACAGCCGCGCCGGCGATGATATTTCCACGGCATTCCCGGACATCGTCGAGGCGATCGATTTCGAGGGCGTGTTCGACGGCGAACTGCTGGTGCGCCGCGAGGAGGCCGTGGCCCCCTTCAACGACCTGCAGCAACGGCTCAACCGCAAGAGCGTGACGCCCCGGATGCTGAAGGAGCATCCCGCCCATGTCAGGCTCTACGATGTGCTGTGGCTCGGAGGTCAGGACCTTCGGGCGCTGTCCTTCGATGAACGGCGTGCCCGGCTGGAGTGCTGGGTGGCGCAGGAACCGCGGCCGCGCTTCGACCTCTCGCCGCTGGTGCCCTTCACCGGCTGGGAAAACCTCGCCCTGCTGCGCGAGGCGACGCGGCACGATGGCGTCGAGGGGCTAATGCTGAAGCGTGGCGACAGCCCCTATCTCGCCGGCCGGACCAAGGGGCCATGGTTCAAGTGGAAGCGTGACCCGATGCTGGCCGACTGCGTGCTGATGTATGCCCAGCGCGGGCATGGCAAGCGCAGTTCGTTCTATTCCGACTTCACTTTCGGCTGCTGGCGTCCCGCAGGCCCGGGGGCCGCCGACGGCCGGCGCGAGCTGGCGCCGGTGGGCAAGGCCTATTTCGGCTTCACCGACGAGGAGCTGCGCTGGCTCGACAAATGGGTGCGCGACCACACCACGAACCGCTTCGGCCCGGTGCGCGAGGTGACGCAGGAGCTGGTGCTGGAAATCGCCTTCGACGGCATCGCCCGGTCCACCCGCCACAAATCAGGCGTGGCCCTGCGCTTTCCCCGTATCCATCGTATCCGTAGGGATAAGCCTGCGGCCGAGGCGGATACCGTCGACGACCTCCTGCGGCTCTTGCCGTAGCGGACCTGCAACACCATTATCGGTTCAACATGATCGACCCGTTCGGCCGCCATATTTCCTACCTCCGCGTCTCCGTGACGGACCGCTGCGACTTCCGCTGCGTCTATTGCATGGCCGAGGACATGACCTTCCTGCCGAAGGCCGAGGTCCTGTCGCTGGAGGAGCTGGAGCGGCTGTGCGGCGCCTTCGTGCGCCGCGGTGTCAAGAAGCTGCGCCTGACCGGCGGCGAGCCGCTGGTGCGCAAGAACGTGATGTCGCTGTTCCGCGGCCTCGGCCGCCACCTCGACAGCGGCGCGCTCGAGGAGCTGACGCTCACCACCAATGGCAGCCAGCTCGCCAAGTACGCCAGGGAACTGGCGTCGATCGGCGTGCGTCGCGTGAACGTGTCGATGGACACGCTCGATCCGGCGAAATTCCGCGAACTCACGCGCTGGGGCGATCTCGACCAGGTGATGCGCGGCCTCGACGCCGCCCAGCAGGCCGGCCTGCACATCAAGATCAATGCCGTGGCGCTGCGTGGCGTCAACGACATGGAGTTCGACGAGCTGATCCGCTTCAGCCACGGCCGCGGCATGGACCTGGTCCTGATCGAGGTCATGCCGATGGGCGAGATCGGCGCCGAGGCCCGGCTCGACCAATATCTGCCGTTGTCGCTGGCACGAAGCGAGATCGCCAAGCATTTCACGCTCACCGAGACCGACTACCGAACCGGCGGACCCGCCCGCTATTTCCGAGTCGGGGAGACCGGTGGGCGGCTGGGCTTCATCACGCCGCTCACCCACAATTTCTGCGAAAGCTGCAACCGCGTCCGGCTCACCTGCACCGGCACGCTTTACATGTGCCTGGGCCAGGAAGACGCTGCCGACCTGCGCGCGCCGCTGCGCACCTCGGAGAGCGACGACCTGCTCGACGCCGCGATCACCGAGGCAATCGCCCGAAAGCCCAAGGGCCACGACTTCATCATCGACCGCCGCCACGCCAGCCCCGCCGTCTCCCGCCACATGAGCGTGACCGGCGGCTGACTGTGCGCACCGTCAGGGCGCGGGCTGGGAGGGGGTGCTCTTGATCCTGGCGCGGCGCACCGCTTCGCGGTGCGAGATGTAGAGAGCGCTGGCGAAGATCACCGCCGCACCGACGAAGGTCCAGATGTCGGGCTGCTGGAAGAACAGGAAATAGCCCAGCAGCGTGTTCCAGATCAGCGACAGGAAGCCGATGGGCTGCAGCAGCGTGATGTCGGCGAGCTGGTAGCCGCGCTGCTGGCAGAGATGGCCGAGCGTTCCGGCGAGGCCCGCCGCGACGAACCACAGCAGGTCGACGCCGCTCGGCGTCTGCCAGAACCAGAGGGCGACGGGCGCGGCGCAGATCACGATCACGATGTTCTGCCAGATCACGATGGTGTTGGCCGAATCGGTGCGGGCCAGCGCCTTGGAGATCAGGTTCGAGGCCGAGAAGATCGGTGTGGCAGCCAGGATGCAGATCACGCCGAGATGGATCTCGCCGAAGCCCGGCCGGATGATGATCATGGCGCCGGCGAAACCCACCAAGACGGCGATCCAGCGCCGCAGGCGCACGTCCTCGGCCAGGAACAGCGCGGCGCCGATGGTGACGAAGATCGGGCCGGTGAACCCCAGTGCCGTGATCTCGGCCAGGGTCGTGAGCGGCAAGGCGATGAACCACAGCATCATGCCGGCGGTGTGAATGGCGCCACGCGAGACGTGCAGGCCGAGCCGGTTGGTGTGAAGTGAACGGTAGAGGCCGAGGCGGAACACCACGGGCAGCAGGATCAACGCGCCGAAGAAATATCGCAGGAACGCCATCACGAAAGGATTGAGATGCTGCGCCGGGATCAGCGTGAAGACGTTCAGCAGCGCGAACAGGAGCCCCGACAGGGCAACCCAGAGGATGCCGCGCAGATTGGGTGGCAGCGCGAGCCAACGGGCGACGAGAGCGGACACGTCGCGACTATGTCACACGATCTGCAATGAAGCACCTCGCCGGGCGGCGTGGCTTTCGGTACGCGGCCTAGGCTTCGCCGACCGCCTCGACGTTGGCCGGCGCCGGGAGCGCGACACTCTCGCCGCGCAGATGCGCGACCCGGTGGACGAGTTCCTCAATGTAGGAATCATGGATGCCAAGCGAGCGCGCATGCTCGGCGGTATTGGTGAGGTAGTCGCGGCAGGCGCCGCGGCGGCCCTCGGCAAAGGCAATGTGATGGGCCGCGCGTTCCATCGGCAGGTCACCGCAATACTGGCAATGGGCAGTGTCGACCACGAAGGTGACCGCGGTGACAATGCGCCCATCGCGCAACTTGGTCGGCACCCAGCGCGCCTGATAGACGCCCGACAGCATCTCGCGGTTCCACAGGATCGCCAGCTCGCTGCGGACCTGATGCGGTGCCAGGCGGTAGGCGATGCCCTCGCAGGAGCCGCCGCCTTCAAGTGCCAGCATCAGACCGGGCAGTTCGGGAGTGCCGCGGCCGAGCGGAACCCAGAAGCAGAAGGACCGGCGCCAGCCCTCGACCCTGCTGGGCAGGGCCTCGGCGAATTCGAGGGCCGGATTCCACATCAACGAGCCGTAGGCGAAGACCCACGCTTCTTCGCCCGGCTTGTAGCGGCGCAGCGCCTGCTCGAGGCTCGCCTCCCGTTCCTCGGAACTCAGGAAGAAATCGTAGCCGGCCTTGCGGGCGTCGGCGACGATCTGATCGATGCGTTCGGAGCTCAGTTCCTCGCGTGTCAGCAAGTCCGCCCCCTACGCCCGGCTACGCGCAGCGCACATGCTCAGGCGCCGTACACGATGGACATGGTCTCGGCGATGCAGGCTGGACGTTCCTGGCCCTCGATCTCGATCGTCACCTGGTTGGTGAGCCGAACCCCACCCTTGTCCATTGGATCGGCCGCGATCAGCTTGGCCCGGGCACGCACCCGCGATCCGGCCGGCACGGGGCTGGTGAAGCGCACCTTGTTGCAGCCGTAGTTGATGCCGTTGCGGACGTTGTTGATATGCGAAATCTGATGGTTGAGCATCGGGATCAAGGAGAGGGTCAGGTAGCCGTGGGCGATGGTCTTTCCGCCCGGCATGTCCTTCTTGGCGCGCTCGACGTCGACATGGATCCATTGATGGTCGCCGGTCGCGTCGGCGAAACGGTTGATGCGATCCTGCGAAACCTCGACCCAGTCGCTCACCCCGATTTCCTGCCCCACGTATTTATGCATCTCGTTCGGGTGGGCGAATTCTCTCTTGGCCATTTCCTACCTCGATAACGCTTTCTTCCTGGCTACTGCAAAGATATCACGAAATCACGCCTTCGCGGTCAAGTTCCTTGCCTGGGGAGAACGCCGAACCGCCCGCCGATCCTAGTCGAACGAGTCTCGCCGCAGTCGTCCAATCGGGTGCCATTTGTAGCGGCTGCGTGCCATTTGTAGCGCTTTGTCACATTTGTATCGTCACCGACTTTTGCCCATCATGCGAGCAACAAAAATGCACAGGAGGAGACCGGGCGATGGCCCATGAGACCGTTCTCTACGACGTCGCGGACCGCATCTGCACCATCACGCTGAACCGGCCGGACAAGTTGAATGCTTGGACGCGCCAGATGCATCTCGACCTCAAGGACGCCATGCACACGGCGGGGGCCGATCCCGAGGTCCGGGCCATCATCCTGACCGGCGCGGGCCGCGGTTTCTGTGCCGGCGCCGACATGGGCGGCCTGCAGGCGATCGGCGCCGGCGCCGCCGCCGATCGTTCGAGCAAGGCCCAGGCCGGCCTTCCCGGCGGCAGCACGCTGGCCGAGTTCAAGATGAACTACTCGTACTTTCCTTCGATCCCGAAATTCATCATCGCCGCAATCAACGGCCCCTGCGCCGGCCTCGGCCTCGTCATCCCGCTCTATGCCGACCTGCGCTTCGCCTCCGAATCGGCGGTGTTCACGACCGCCTTCGCCCAGCGCGGCCTGATCGCCGAACACGGCGTGAGCTGGCTGCTGCCGCGCCTGATCGGCCTGCCGGCGGCCATGGACCTGCTGTGTTCGGCCCGCAAGTTCCGCGCCCCCGAGGCGCTGGCGCTTGGACTGGTGAGCCGGGTCATAGCCGACGACAAGCTGCTCGCCGAAACCCGGGCCTATGCCGCGCTTCTCGCCAACACCGTCTCGCCGCGCTCGGTGGCGGTCATGAAGCGCCAGCTCTGGGAGGCCCAATTCCAGACCCTGGCCGAGGCCACGGTGCAGGCCAACCACGAGATGGAACTCTCCTTCCAGACCGCCGACTTCAAGGAAGGCGTCGCCCACTTCCTCGAGAAGCGCGCGGCAAGGTTCACGGGCCGTTAGACTTTTTCGGTCTCGCCGGCCCGGGGCTGCCAGGTCATCAGGCGGCGCTCGACGGCGCCGACGGCGGTGTCGAGCGCCAGCGCGAAGGCCGTCAGCACGAGGATGCCGGCGAACACGGTGTTGATGTCGAAGGTGCCCTCGGCCTGCAGGATGAGATAGCCGACGCCGCGCGCCGAGCCGAGATATTCTCCGACCACGGCGCCGACGAAGGCGAGACCGACGGCGTTGTGCAGGCTGGCGAACACCCAGCTCATCGCGGCCGGCAGGTAGATCGAGCGCAGCAGCTGGCGACGCGAGGCGCCCAGCATGCGCGCATTGGCAATAAGGTTGGGGCTGACCTCGCGCACGCCTTGATAGACGTTGAAGAACACCACGAAGAACACCAGCGTGACGCCCAGTGCCACCTTCGACCAGATGCCGAGCCCGAACCAGACCGCGAAGATCGGCGCCAGCACGACGCGCGGCATCGAGTTGAAGCCCTTGATGTAGGGATCCATCACCGCCGACGCGGTCGGTGACAGCGCCAGCCACAATCCGATCGCCAGTCCGAAGATCGCCCCGATCGAGAAGCCCAGCGCCGTCTCGAGCAGGGTGACGGCGAGATGGATGAAGATGTCGCCTGTCGCGAACCAGTCGACGATGACCCAGAACACCTTCTGAGGCTCGCCGAAGAAGAACGCGGCGCGGTTGGCCTGCTCGAAATAGAACGGCGGGACGAGCCCCGGGGCCGTCAGCACGTACCAGGCGGCGATCAGCAGGGCGAGGACCAGAATCTGCAGGATACGCAGCCGCATGTCAGAGGACCTTCTGCGCTTCATAGGCCTTCAGCACTTCTTCCCGCATGGCGCCCCAGATCTCGCGGTGCAGCGCCAGGAAGGCCGGCGTCATGCGGATCTCCGAAACGTCGCGCGGCCTCGGCAGGTCGACCTTGAAATCCCCGATCGGCCGCGTCGCGGGCCCCGCCGACAGCACCACCACGCGGTCGGACAGCGCGATTGCCTCCTCGAGGTCGTGGGTGATGAACAACACCGACTTGCGGTCCTCGGCCCACAGGGCCAGCAGTTCGTTCTCCATGAGCTGGCGGGTCTGCACATCGAGCGCCGAGAAAGGCTCGTCCATAAGCAGGATGTCGGGGCTCAGGATCAGCGTCTGCGCCAGCGCCAGGCGCTTGCGCATGCCGCCCGACATCTGGTGCGGATAGCGGTCGCCGAAACCGGCGAGCCCGACCCGGCGCAGCCATTCCTCGCCGCGGGCCATCGCCTCGGCGCGCGCCACGCCGCGGAACTCGAGGCCGGCGACGACGTTGTCGATGCCCGACCGCCACGGCATCAGCGCATCGGCCTGGAACATGTAGCCAGCACGCCGGTTCACGCCGTCGGCCGACAGCAGGCGCTCGCCGAAGACGCTGACGGTGCCGGAAGACGGCGCCAGAAGCCCGGCCGCGACATTGAGCAGAGTCGACTTGCCGCAGCCGGTCGGTCCGACCACCGACACGAACTCGCCCTTGGCGATTTCGAGCGTGGCGTTGGCGACCGCCGTATAGGCCTCGCTTCGCCCGTCGCGGGCGGCGAAGCGGCACGTGATGTCAGCCAGCGACAGTGCCGGCACGCCGTTCATGGACACCCCGGCTTAGCTGCGCTTGCCGGCGCGCTGGGCGAACTCGTTGGTCCACGTGTCCGCGAGCTTGATCTTGCCGATATCGGCCGCGATCTTGGGATCGCCTTCGGCGAGGAACTTCAGGGCATTCTCCATGGCGCCTGCCGGCATGAGCCCATCCGGCGAAATCGTCTCGCGCACGCCGACGAACGACTTCTCGTAGACGGCACGATCGCCCAGCAGATAGGCCTCGGGCACGGAACTCGCAACCTCGGCCGGCGACGCCTTCTGCAGCCATTCGTTGGCGCGCACGATCGCCGTCGCCAGCGCCAGCGCCGTGTTCGGCGTCTTCTTCAGGAGATCGGGCTGGGCGTAGAGACAGGCCGCCGGGAAGGCGCCGCCGAACAGCTCCTGGTTGCCCTTCATCGTGCGGGTGTCGAGCATGATCTTGATCAGCTTCTTTTCCTGCAGGATGGTGAGCGCCGGGTCGGCCTGCGAGATGCCGTCGACCTCGCCCTTCTCGACGGCCGCCACGACCGAAGCGCCGGCGCCGACGCCGATCGCCACGATGTCGGTGGCCTTCAAGCCTCCCTTGGCGGCCCAGTAGTTCACCAGCATGTTGGTCTGCGAGCCCGGCGCGGTAACGCCGAATTTCATGCCCTTGATGTCGGCCGGCCCCTTGACCTTGGCGGCGACGTCGGTGCGCAGGCCGATCGCGAGCTGCATGCCGCGGCCGATCAGGGCGAAGCCGATGATCGGCTGGCCGCGCTGCTGCATGCGGATGGTATGTTCGTAGGCGCCGGCGACGACATCGGCGCTGCCGCCCATCAGAGCCTGCAACGACTTGGCGCCCCCCTGGAAGTCGTTGATCTCGACGTCGAGGCCCGCTTCCTTGAAGAAGCCCTTCCGCTCGGCGATGGTGAGGGACAGGTAATAGAGAGCGGACTTGCCGCCCACCGCCAGCACCACCTTGCTCTTCTCGGGCTTGCCCCCCGGGCCGCTGGTTTGCGCACGCGCCACGTAGGGCGCGGCCACCAGAGCCGGGGTCGCGGCCAATATCGCGCGGCGTCGCATCTGCAGCTTGAGCATCATTTCCTCCGGGTTTTCGTTCTTGGGGCCGGAGATTGCCGCAAGCCCCGGGGACGGGCAACCGGCCCAAGACATGCCGTTCGGGTTGGCGGAATTGACCGGCCCGACCGGCGGCATGTCCCGGTACCCAAGCCGATCGTCCGTCGGATCCTGCTCCGCTATTTGAACTGCCGCTCCGTCCACCACGGGAAGTAGGACGGCATGCCGTCGCTCACCTTCATGGGGAATTTGGCCGGCCGCTTCTCGAGGAAGGCGACCACGCCCTCCTTCACATCGGCCGACTTGCCACGGGCGTAGATGCCCTTCGAGTCGACCTTGTGCGCCTCCATCGGATGGTCGGCGCCCAGCATCTTCCAGATCATGTGACGGTTGAGTGCGACGGCGACCGGCGCGGTGTTGTCGGCGATCTCGCGCGCCAGGGCGTAGGCCGCCGGCAACAGGGCCTCGGGCTTGTGGATCGAGCGCACGAGGCGGCCGTGGAGCGCCTCCTCGGCGCCGAAAACGCGGCCGGTCATCACCCACTCCAGCGCCTGCTGGGGGCCGACCAGGCGCGGCAGGAACCAGCTTGAGCAGGCCTCCATGACGATGGCGCGGCGGGTGAACACGAAGCCGTAACGGGCCGCCTCCGAGGCGAGGCGGATATCCATCGCGAGCTGCATGGTGACGCCGACGCCGACCGCCGGCCCATTGCAGGCGGCAATGGTAGGCTTCAGCGATTCGTAGGCGCGAAGGGTGAAGAGCCCGCCGCCGTCGCGATGGCCGTCGAGGCCGGGATCGACCGGCCCGCGATTCTCGGCATTGAACGTGTTGGCCCCGCCCGACAAATCGGCGCCGGCGCAGAAGCCGCGGCCGGCGCCGGTGAACACCACCGCCCGCACGTCGTCGTCGCGATCGGCGCGGTCCATGGCGTCCAGCAGTTCCGACAGCATCCGCCCGGTGAAGGCGTTGAGCTTGTCCGGGCGGTTGAGCGTGATGGTGAGAATGCCGTCTCTGGTCTCGTACTTGATCTGCTCGTAGTCCACTGCTTTGCCCTCACGCCTGGTTGATCAGCATGACGCCGCCCACGATGAGCGCTATGCCGCCGATCTGCTTCAAGCCAAACGGCTCGCCGAACAGGAAGTGCCCGAGCACCGCCACGATCGCATAGGACAGCGACACGCTGGGGAAGGCGACGGACACGGGTATCTTGCGCAACGCCACGATATAGAGGAATGCCGCCGAGCCGTAGAGCGCCAGGCCGGCGATCGTCGAGGGCCGCATGAGTTGGCTCAAGAAGTCGGGGGCGTCGGCACCCAGCTTGAGCAGCATCTGGCCGCCGATGCCGGTCAGGATGCCGATGGCGAGCGCCACGTAGTAGACCGTCATGGTTCAGAACTCCGATTCGGAAGGCTCGCGGTGGGGCTGACCGCCCTCCCGGGTGTCGGCTTTCGGCCGCTCGATGTCGAGGCCTTCCGCGCCGCGGCGGAAGACCTCGCGCACGAGATACTGGGGCTTGCGGTTCACCGCCAGGAACATGCTGCCGAGATATTCGCCGATCACGCCGATCACGACGAGTTGCACGCCGGCGAGCACCAGCACGGCCACCATCATCGAGGCCCAGCCCTGCGGCGGCTTGTCCGAGACGATCGCCTCGACGATGGTGATGACCGCGGCGACCGCTCCAAGGGCGCCGAAGGCCAGTCCGAACAGAGTGGCGAGCCGCAGCGGCATCACCGAGAAGTTGAGGAACATCGCCAGCCAGAGCCGGACCAGCCGGCGCAGCGTGTAGTTCGATTGCCCTTCGTTGCGCGGCAGGTGGTGGACCTCCAGGCGGCCGACGTTCTGCGTCACCTGGAACACCAGCCCGTCGACGTAGGGATAGGGGCCCTCGTAGGTCGTCACGATGCGCTCGCGCACGAAGGCCGAAAGGCAGCGAAAGCTCGAAAGATAGAGTCCGGGCGGCTTGTCGATCAGCCGGTCGGCGCACCAGTTGGTGAAGCGGCTGCCCCAGTTGCGCCAGGCAGCATGCTGCTTCTCCGCATAGTAGGTGTAAACCGCGTCGTAACCGCCATCGCGCGCATGCTCGAACAGGCGCCTGACCTCGGCCGGCGGATTCTGAAGGTCGTCGTCCATGGTGATGGTATAGGCCCCGCGCGCGCGGGAAAGGCCCGCCATGACCGCGTTGTGCTCGCCGAAATTACGGCTGAGACTGAGGACCGTGATCGGCGCCCCCGGCAAGGCGGCGAGCTCTTTGCAGACGTCGAGGCTGTTGTCGGGGCTGCCGTCGACCACCAGCACGATCTCGAGGCCGCCCTCGATCTCCAGCGCGCGCAGGGCGGCAACGAGTTCGCCGATCGTGGCGGCACCCATGTAAACCGGAATGACGACGGACAGGGCCGGCGCGGAGGCGTCAATCATTGCGCACGTCGCTTCCGGTACCGGCGCGTTCGACAAGGCGGGGAAACAGCATCAAGGGAAACAAAAGCCTATTCCAGTCACTGGGTCTTCGGACGCGGAAACCGCGGCCCCTGAGCAAGGTGGACGCCCGACCGCCGGCGAAGCGGCGGGCATTGTGCACGCGTCTGTCATGCGCCGACAACAGCCGGCGGCGGGCCGGCGGACCTTGGCCGCATGCCCAGGTTCAGTTTCTGCCCGTCCCATGCACCGTCCACCGCCGCAAGCCTCGTCTTCCCGCCTGCTTATGATATCTTCACCCTGCCTTGCCAACAGTTCCGATCAAACCTCCCGCGATTTCGCCGCGCATCGAGCGGTTGCTGCTGGTGCCGCTGTTCGCGCTGCCGGTGCTTTGGCTCGCCGGCTACTTCTTTCCGCCGATCAATCATGACGTGGCCGCGATCCTCGACGTTTCGACCCGCTGGGTCGGCGGGGAAAAGCTCTATGTCGAGGTCATCGACGAGAACCTGCCGCTCACCTTCGTCGTCCATGCGCTGCCGGTCCTGACCGCCAAGATCCTGCCGGGCAGCGTGGCGTTCTGGTTCACCGCCTGGGTGGTTGCCGGCGTCTTCGCCTCGTTCGTGGCCTGCCGGCGGCTGGTCCGCCTCGTTCCGTCGGCCGACCATGCGCTCACCGCGGCCCTCCTGCCGCCGGTACTGTTGTTCCTGTTCTCGGTGCTGCCCAACGAGCATTTCGGGCAGCGCGAGCACATCATGTTCGTGGCCTGCGCGCCCTACCTGATCGCCTCGATGGCCCGCGCCGAAGGGGTGGTCCTGACGCGGGGCGCCGCCGTCGCGATCGGGCTCGTCGCCGGCGTGGCCCTGGCGATGAAGCCCTACTATCTCGCCATTCCGGCCGCGGTCGAACTCTACTTGCTGTTCCGCCGGGGCTGGCGCGCCACGCTCACCGACCTCATCCCCTGGTCGATCGGCCTGGCGGCGGTCGCGCATCTGGTGTCGATGTACACGATCTTCGCCGACTTCGGCTTCGTCATCATGCCGCTCGCGATCGAAGCCTATGCTCCGATCGGGGACTCGGGTTGGCGCGACGTGCTGACCAGCAACATCCTCGGGCCGACCCTGATCGCGTTGCTGATCTTCGGTGCCATCGCCACCGTCTTCACAAAGACCCTTTCCGCCCGTGTCCTCGTAGCGTTCGGCATCGGCGCCGCGATCTCGGCCATCGCCCAGGCCAAGGGCTGGCCCTATCACGTGCTGCCCGCGCTCTCGGCGGCGATCATGCTGGCGGCCCTCACCGTCTCGCAGACCGTCGACCGCTACCTGCCGATCAGCCGCAGCGCGCATCACCTGCCGGTGGCAGTGATCTCGGCCACTCTGATGGTGTTGCTCTACTTCCAGGCCGCTCTCTACACGCCGCCGTTCTATAAGCAGCGCCAGTTCGACGATTCGATCGGCGGACGGCTGCAGCATGTGCTCGAGCAGAACGCCCCGCACCGCACCTTCCTCGTGCTTTCGCCCGGCATCTATCCGATCTGGCCGATGGTCAACTACCTGGGGGGCCGCATGACCATGCGGTTCCTGAGCCTGTGGGTGCTGCAAGGCGTCTACGCGACCTGCGACGACTTTCCGGCGCTTTACAATCCGCCTGACACGATGGGCGAATCTGAGAAGTTCGTGTTCGACGCCGTCAGCGACGATTTCGCCCGCGAGCAGCCCGACCTGCTGCTGGTCGACCGCATCGCCGGTGTCCCGCGCTGCCAGGGCCGCGAATTCGACTATCTCGAGTACTTCCTGCAGAACCGCACCTTCGCCGACGCCTTCGAGGGCTACGAGCACCTCATGGATTTCGACCGCTACCGGATCTATCGGCGGAAGAAGGAATAGCGCCGGCTCACGCGCCCCACTTGCCCATCGCCTTGGCGCGCAGGGCCTCGGGGATCTTCTCGACGTCCGGCACCTTGAATACCCCGGACGCCACCAGGACGATCTCGCCGCCGCAGACCAGATCGCAGCTCGCGAAGCAGAAATTGACGGTGCGGCGGGCGATCCGCGCCGTTCCCTCGAGCCATTGGCCGAGCCTGGCGCCGCGCACGAACTCGGTGCTGAGCGAAACCGTGGGATGCGGCCAGCGGATGCCGGTGGCGTGACCGGAGCCTGCGCCCATCACCATGTCGGCCACGGTCACCAGCAGGCCGCCGTGCGCCCAGCCCATCGGATTGCCGTGGCGTTTCTCGAGCGGCAGGCCGACCCGGAGCTTTTCGCCCTCCGCCTTGAACCAGAGCGGCCCGATCAGGCCGACGAAGTCGTCGCCGACGTCGAGCGGGCGGAAGCCTTCGGGGATGAGCGCATCTGTCATGTCGGCAATCCGTCGTGGGAGGCAACGAAGCGGTCAAGCAGGGCACGCACAGCCGGGTCGAACGGTGTGCTGCGATGGGTCTCCTCGTTCAGCGACACCATGGTGACCCGCTGGACGGCGGTGCAGTTGCCGTCGCCGTCGAACAGGCCCTGGCCAATGATGCACTTGCGCTCGTGCGCCTCGATCAGCCGTGCGCAGGCCGTGGCCGTGCCAGGGTAGAACATCTGGCGCCTGAAGTCGGCCTCGATGCGGCCAATGACCAGGCGAAAGCGCGGCAGCCCGGACCGCACGACCTGGCGCAGATAGGAAACGCGCGCGTTCTCCAGGAGTTCCATGAACGCGCCGTTGTTGACGTGGCCGTTGGCATCGACGTCGGCAAACCGGAGATTTTCGGAGGTCGAGAAGCCGTAGATGCCGCGATCGGCGAGATCGAACGCCATGAAGTCTAACGCTCCCTGAATTCCAAGGTGAGATGGGCTGCCTCCGACGGCGGCACGATCAGCCGGCCGGAGTCAGGCTTCACGATCTTGACGCCATTCCGGATCAGCAAGGCCTCGCAGGCGGCAAGGCTGTCGACGCGCACCGCAAGCAGCGCCGGATGGTCGCCCGGCCGCACCGGAGTCACGCCGGGATAACGCGCCGCGTAGTCCTTGCGCGCGAGGTAGCGGATCGGCTGCGTGCCGGTATCCACAACCAGCCCCTCGCCGTCGCGCCGGACCGACCCCGCGCCAAAATACTTCTCGAGCTCCGGAATCCATTTCGCCGGCTGCTCGGCGATCACGGTGACGCCCAGGATGCTGCGCGCGCCGTTGGGGTGCCTCGCCCACTCGCCGCGATAGACGAACTCGGGCGTCAGATGCTCGCAGACGAAGAACCCGACCACCGGCATATGAGTCTTGGGGATGCGCACGGTGCGGAACCTGGCCTGCTCGGTCCTGCCCGCGACCTCGACGGCGCGGTCGAAGAAGAGCGGCGCATCGGGCTGCAGGCCCGCCTGCTTGAACGCATCGAAGGCGAGGTCGGCGCCGTCGGTGGCCAGCGCCACGTTGGCGAGGCCGCCGCCCTGCTTCAGCCATTCGCGCCGTTCGGCGTTGAACTCGGTGTCCTCGACGATGCCCAGTATCTCGAAATAGTCCTTGTCGAAGATCATCAGGTGATTGGCGGTCCCGAGCTTCTTGTGGAAGCCGCGCGGCTGGACCTGGAAGCCGAGGCGCCGGTAAGCCGCCTCCGCCGCCGCGATGCCGTCGACCATGACCACGACGTGGTCCAGTCCCCTTACCGCGCGTTTCATGCCGGCCTCCGGCGCACCATGTTGATCCCCTTCACCGTCACCACCAGTTCGCCCTTCTGGTTGGTTGCGCCCCAGTGCTCGTGGATGATGCCAAGGTCGGGCCGGCTTTTGGACGGCACTTTCGATGCGCATTCGACCCAGGCGGTGAGCGTATCGCCCGGTCGCACCGGCTTCAGCCAGCGGATCTCGTCGAGGCCGGGCGATCCCAGCGCCGTGCGCTGGTCGATGTAGTTGTCGACGAACAGCCGCATCAGCTTGGCCGTGACCTGCCACCCCGAGGCGATCAGGCCGCCGAACATCGAGGCGCTGGCCGCCTCGGCGTCGATGTGGAAACTCTGCGGATCGTAGAGCCGGCCGAACTCGACGATCTCCTGTTCGGTGAAGCTCGTCGACCCTAATGGGTATTTCTTGCCCAGTTCGTAGTCTTCCCAGTAGCGCGGAGCGTCGGATTGCATGGCATCGGTCTTCGCAGAGGGAGGCCGGGCCCGTCAATCGGCGATGACCTGACCGAACCGTTTGGCGATCTCCTCCAGCATGACTTCCGAGGCGCCGCCACCGATCGCCTGCACGCGGGCATCGCGCGCCATCCGCTCGACCGCCGTCTCGCGCACGAATCCCGCGCCGCCGTGGAACTGGACGCAATCGTAGAGCACACCGTTCACGAGATCGCCGGCCAGGGCCTTCAGCATCGAGACCTGCCCCACGCAGTCCGTGCCTTGGGCGTCGAGCCAGGCCGTGTGATGGACGAGCTGGCGCGCCGCCTCGACCTCGGCCAGCCGCTTCGACAGCCGCTGGCGGATCGCCTGCTTGTCCCACAGCGGCGCGCCGAAGGCGGTGCGCTGGCTCACGTATTCGAAGGTGAGCCTCAGCGCTTCGCGCGCCTCGGCCATCGCCATGGCGCCGATCACCAGCCGCTCGGTCTGGAAGTTGGCCATGATCGAATAGAAGCCGCGGTTCTCCTCGCCCAGCACGTTCCGGGCCGGCAGGCGGCAATCCTCGAAGACGAGCTCGGCGGTATCCGACGACCGCCAGCCGGTCTTGTCGAGGGCGCGGCCGACGCGGAAGCCGGGCGTGCCCTTCTCGACGATGAACATGGTGATGGCGCGGCTGCCCTTGGCATCGGGATCGGTGCGGGCGGCGATGAAATAGAGATCGCCATGCACGCCGTTGGTGATGAACATCTTGGTGCCGTTCAGGACGTAGGAATTGCCGTCGCGCACCGCCCGGGTGCGGATGCCGGCGACATCGGAGCCGGCGCCGGGCTCGGTGACGCCGACCGCCGTGATGGTGCGGCCGGCCATGACGCCCGGCAGGTATTTCTCGAGCTGGCGCTTGCTGCCGTAGCGCACGAGGTGAGGACTTGCCATGTCGGTGTGCACCAGCACGGTGATGGCGAAGCCGCCGTGGGTGGAACGGCCGACTTCCTCCGCAAGCACCACCGACGCACGGGCATCGAGGCCGGCGCCGCCCAGTGCCTCGGGCACGCGCAACGAAAAGAAGCCGAGCTCGCCCATCTCGCGCAATACCTCACGCGGCACGAAACCCGCCTCCTCCCATTTTGGTCCGTGCGGACGCACCCGTTCGTCGACGAAGCGGCGGAGCTGGGCGCGGATGAGGTCGTGGTCGTCGCTGAAGATGGGATGGTGCATGACGCGGAAGATGCGACGCTTCGCCCCGCGTGACAACCAGCGGCCGTCAAGGCGCAGTGTTCGCCTTGCGGTGGCATTTTTGTTGGCGCAGGCTCGTGCACGCCAGCGTAGTGTGCCGAAGATGATATTTCTGCCGCCTTCGCCTTTCCGCAACCTGCCGCGCCGCGATCGCGTGCGCCCTCGCTGAGGGGCATCATGTCGACGACGACCGATTCATCGCCCGTGGACTCCGACGTTCCGCTGCTGCTGTCGGCGGACCGGCTCTATCGCAAAGCGGATCTCTCCGCGCTGCCCTTCGCCACGACCCGTGACCTGACGGCATTGCCGGGCTTGGTCGGACAGAAACGCGCCCAGGACGCGATCCTTTTCGGCGCCAGCGTCGCCGCCCGCGGCTTCAACACCTTCGCCGTCGGCGCCAGTGGCGCCCGGATCTGGCCACTGGTGCGGCGCATCCTCGCCGAGGCGACGGCGAAGCGGATGCCACCCTCCGACTGGGTCTACGTCAACAATTTCGCGAGCCCGCATCGGCCGACCGCGATCACCCTGCCGGCGGGCCGCGCGCCGGGGATGCAGGCCGCGCTGCGCAAGCTGATCGAGGATCTGCGCGTCACGTTGCCGAGCCTGTTCGAGAGCGAAGACTACCAGCGGCGGCGACGCGCCATCGAGGAGGAGATGCGCAGCAAGGCGCAGAAGATATTCACCGCACTCGGCGAGCGCGCTGCGGCGCGCGGCGTGGCGGTTGTCCGCACGCCAATGGGCTTCGCCACGGGGCCGATGGAAAAGGGCGCGGTGGTCGAACCCGAAGTCTTCAACGCCTGGCCGGAGGAGCGTCGCCGCGCGGCGCAGGAGGCGATTCGCGAGATCGAAGGCCAGCTCGAAGAGACCCTGCGCGCGATGCCCCGCTACGAGAAGGAACGGCGCGACGCCGTACGCGCGCTCGACCAGGAGACGGCCCGCTTCGCGATCGGCCAGGAGATCGGCGAAGCGCGCGAAGGCCTGCTCGATTTGCCGGAGGTGCTGGTGCATCTCGAGACGGTGCAGACCGACCTTCTGGAGAACGTCCATCTCTTCCTCCAGCAGCAGGAGGCCGGCCCCGGCGAGCAGCGGCCGGAGCCCCGCACCGATGGGGTGTTTGAACGCTACGACGTCAACGTTTTGGTCACCCACGCCGCCGATCCTGGCGATGCGCCGGTCATCGAGGAGCTGCACCCTACGCTCGGCAACCTGCTCGGTCGCGTCGAGCATGTTCAGGTCCAGGGTGCGCTGCTGACCAACTTCCGCATGATCAAGGCCGGCGCCTTGCACCGCGCCAACGGCGGAACCCTGCTGATCGATGCGCGCAGCCTGTTCACCGAGCCGTTCAGCTGGGCGGCGCTCAAGCGGGCGCTGGCTCAGCGCCAGATCGTCATCGAGGATTTCGCGCACATCGCCGGTTTCGCCTCGACCGCCTCGCTCGAGCCGCAGCCCATCCCACTCGACATCAAGGTGATCCTGTTCGGCGAGAGAATGCTCTATTATCTGGTCGCGGCCGTCGACCCGGAGTTCGCGCAGCATTTCAAGGTGCTCGCCGACTTCGACGACGAGATCGGCCGTTCGGCCGAGACCGAGGTGCTGTTTGCCCGGCTGATCGGCGGCCTGGCCGCCGACTCAGGGTTGCGCCCGCTCGACCGCGATGCCGTGACTCTCACCGTCGAGCGGGCAGCGCGGCTGGCCGACGATTCCGCCAAGCTCAGCCTGGTGGTCGAACGCCTCCATGATCTCGTCACGGAAGCCGACCACTGGGCAGCCGTCGGCAATCGCGACGTGATCGCCGGAGCCGATATCGCCCGCGCCGTCGCCGAACAGACCGCCCGGGCATCGCGCCTCGAGGAGCACGCGCGCGAGATGGTGCTGCGCGATGTGTCGATGATCGCCACCGAAGGCCGCAGGGTCGGCCAGGTGAACGGACTGTCGGTGGTCGGCCTCGGAACGCACGCCTTCGGGCGGCCCGCCCGCATCACGGCCAAGGCTAGGCCCGGCACCGGGCGAATCGTCGACATCGAACGCGAGGTCGAGCTGGGCGGCCCCCTGCATTCCAAGGGCGTCTTGATCCTGTCCGGATTCATCGCCGGCCGCTACGCGCTCGACACGCCGATGTCGCTCTATGCCAGCCTGGTCTTCGAGCAGTCCTACGGCGGCGTCGAGGGCGACAGCGCCTCGGCAGCCGAACTCTGCGTGCTGCTGTCGGCACTCGCCGAGGTCCCGCTGCGCCAGGACATCGCCCTCACTGGCTCGGTGAACCAGCACGGCGACATCCAGCCGATTGGCGGCGTCAACGAGAAGGTCGAAGGCTTCTTCGATATCTGTGCCGCCCGCGGCCTCACAGGCAACCAAGGCGTCCTGATACCGGCCTCGAACGTGCAACACCTGATGCTGCGCAGCGACGTCGTCGAGGCCTGCCGTGCAGGCCGCTTCTCGCTGTGGTCCATGCGCACGATCGACCAGGCTCTTGCGCTATTGACGGGCCGGCCGGCCGGCCGTCGGGATGCCGAAGGCCGCTATGCCGAGGGCAGCGTCAACCGCGCCGTCGAGGAGCGGTTACGCGCCTATGCCGCCTTGCGCCAGAAGATGATGGGCGAGCCCGGGACAACGGAGAAGTAAGCGTGGCCGAGGTCACCTCCTACCACCGCCTCCTGCTCGACCTGAGGCCCGGCGGTCTCGATCGCGCCACGCTCCGTGCCGCCGCCGGACTGGCGCGCCTGCTGGACGTGGAGATGCTGGGCATCTTCGTCGAGGACCAGTCGGTGGTCGGCGCGGCCAACCTGCCTTTTGCCCGCGAGCTGCAACTGCCGGCGCGCGACTGGCGGCCGGTAAACGCCGATCGGCTGGCGGCCGAACTCCAGGTCGCCGCCGAGCAGGCGCGCCTGCTGCTGCTTCGCGAAGGCAAAGCCGCAGGTATCAGATGCCGTTTCGTAGTGCGGCGCGGCGATCCCGCCACCACGATCGCGAGCCTGTGCAGCTTCCACGACATCGTCGCCGTCGCCGAGCCCGAGGAAGCGATCGAACGGCTGACCGGCACCGCCGGCCGCGTGCGCGACGCCGCACTGTCGTCGGAGGCGACGGTGCTCCTGCTTCCGTCACGGCCAAGCCGCTCTGCCGGGCCCGTCATCGTGCTGATCGCCGCGATCGACGATCCCGCCCTGGCCGTCGCCGCGCGCCTCGCCGCCACCTCGCGCGAGCCGCTCGTGATCGTCTTCGCCTCCGACGTCGCTCCCGCGCCGGCCGCGATGCGCGATGCCACGCGGGCGGCGGGCCTGTCGGCAGGACGCGTGGAGGTCGTGGCTCTCGGCGGCCACACCGTAGCCTCACTTCTGCACGCTCTGGACGGCCGGCAGGGACGCCTGGTGGTCATGAGCCGGAACAGGATCGCGCTTCCGGACGGCGCGCCGGCACGGCTCGCCGAGGGGCTCGGGGTGCCGGTCCTGGTAATCGAGCCGCCGCAGCCGGCGCCGCGCCCCGACACGCCGGCCGGCGGCTGACGATGGCGGAGCCGCAGGATCGATGGTCGGGCCGTGTCGGCTTCATCCTCGCCACGATCGCCTCGGCAGTCGGGCTCGGCAGCATCTGGAAGTTCCCTTACGAAGTCGGCGCCAACGGCGGCGGCGCGTTTCTGCTCTTCTACGTGCTCGGGCTCGCGCTCGTAGTCGCGCCGTTGATGCTGGCCGAAATGGCAATCGGGCGCCGCGGGCAGGCGGATGCCGCCCTTTCGATGTCGACACTCGCCGCCGGCAGCGGTGCGTCGCGCCGCTGGGGCATCGTGGGCGGGCTGGGCGTCGTCACGAGCAGCCTGATCCTCAGCTACTACTCGGTGATCGGCGGCTGGGCGATCGCCTATGCCGTCGAGGCGGCGGCCGACGGGCTGGCGACCGGTGGCGCTGCCGCGGCGCAGGCACGCTTCGATTCGTTTCTGGGGTCGATGACCCGGCCGCTCGGCTATCACACGCTGTTCATGTCGATCGTCGCCCTGATCGTGGCGCGCGGCATCGCCGGCGGCATCGAAGTCGCAGTCAAGCTGCTCATGCCGGTCATGGTCGTGCTGATCGTCGTCCTCTGCATCTATTCGCTGATCGTCGGCGATGCGACCGCCGCGGTGCGCTTCCTGTTCGTGCCGGACTTCGACCGCCTTTCGCCGCGTCTGGCGCTTGAGGCATTGGGCCTCGGGTTCTTCTCGATCGGCGTCGGCTACGCCACGCTGATGACCTATACGGCTTATGCTGACCGCCGGATCGACCTGCGCCAGGCGGCGCTGGTCACCTTGGTCGGCGATACCGCGATCTCGCTGCTGTCGGGTCTTGCGGTGTTCCCGCTGGTGTTCGCCAACAAGCTCGATCCGAGCAGCGGTCCGGGGCTGGTCTTCGTAACGTTGCCGATCGCCTTCGCCGACATGGGTTTCGGCCGCGTGGCGGCCATCGCCTTCTTCACCTGTCTTGCCACCGCCGCGGTCGCCTCGGCGATCTCGATGCTCGAACTGCCCGTGGCCTTCCTGTGCCGCCGCTTCGGCTGGTCGCGGCCTGTCGCGACCGTGTTCGCCGCGGTGGCCTGCTGGGTCGTCGGCTTGGCGACCGTCCTGTCGTTCGGTCCCTGGTCCGGCTGGCGGCCGCTCGCGGCATTTGGTGTTTTCGCCCATGCCGGGCTGTTCGACCTGATCGACGGCCTCGCCTCGAACGTGCTGTTGCCGGCGGCCGGGCTCGGCATCTCGCTGTTCGCAGGCTGGATCCTGCCGTGGCGCGCGCTCGGCGAGGAGCTGGGCCTCGGTGCAACGCCTGCCCGCGGTCTGGCCTTCCTGATGCGCCACGTCGTGCCGATACTCATCGTCCTGGCCGCTCTGGAACCGGCGCTGCACGCGCTATGACCAACGGCGGCGGCGGTCTAGAGCATTTTCCCCGAAAAGAGAGTCGGCAGGGATTCCCAAGATTGGGGAGGCGTGATTCGATTCGTCGACCAAGGTCGGAGGAATCGATGGGAAAGCCGTACAGCCAGGATCTGCGGG
>Ga0082335_1002775_pt1 | contig 31300 bp, 24 predicted proteins | sample Subgrocontami58m_FD_72375 | JGI IMG/M metagenome (GOLD analysis project Ga0082335, IMG submission 72375) | Subsurface groundwater microbial communities from S. Glens Falls, New York, USA - GMW37 contaminated, 5.8 m (SPADES assembly) (version 2) ...
TGGGACGTGACGCAGGACGACCATGCTGGTACGAACGGCCTCTACCGACCAAGATTGCCAACGGTCTATCCTGCCTCACCTTCAAGATACAAGATTGCCACGGCCCTTCGGGCCTCGCAATGACAGTTCAACGCATATCCTTATCACCAACTTCGGGGACAGGACACTAGGTAGGAATGAAGGAAACTTGAAAGGAACAGAAGGCATATGATGACCGGTGGCTGGGGCGGAGGCATGGGTGGCCACGGCATGGGCCGAGGCGGGTTACTGCACGGCGCGCTTGACCAGGACGATGAATCCCTGGGCGCAGCCTACGACCATAAGGTTGTCTCACGGCTTGCCCGCTACGCGCTTCCTTACCGCAAGCATCTGCTCGTTGCGCTCATCTGTACCCTGGCCTACTCCGTTAGCTTCTCTGCTACACCCCGGCTCATTGGCATTGCCATCGACCATTTCATCACGCTAAAAGACCTGCCGGGCCTGACCGTTATCACCGCCATCATCGTGGGAAACGGCCTGCTCAGTTGGATAACGCAGTACGGACAGAACTTAACCCTGGCATACGTGGGCCAGAGTGTCCTCAATGTGCTGCGGACCCGGATCTTCGACCACCTGCAAAAGCTCTCTGTTGGCTTCTACGATGTCAACGAGGTTGGCAAGCTCATGTCCCGCGCCCAGAACGACGTCCTATCCCTCCAGGAACTCCTCACCGGTGGCTTCTTCAACATGCTGCAGGACGTGATCAGCCTGGTCATCGTCGTCTACATTCTTTTTTCCATGAATGCCAAGCTGGCGCTCATCACCTTCACAGTCGTTCCCATCCTGATTGCATTCATGGCCTTCTGGCAAAAATACGCCCGCTCGGCGTTCTTGCAAGTGCGCCAGGCCATCGCAGTGGTTAATGCAGGCCTCCAGGAGAACATCTCAGGAGTTCGGGTCATCCAGAGCCTTTCCCGTGAGGACATGAACATTCGGGAGTTCGACCGCATGAATGATGCCCACCGCTCCGCCAACATTCAGGCAGGACGCCTCTCTGCGGTGGTGCAACCATTGGTGGAGGGTCTTGTGGCTGTGGCTACTGCCCTGGTGGTGGTCTTCGGTGGACGGCAGGTCCTGGGCGGAGAGCTGGCCATCGGCGAGCTCGTGGCATTCACCCTGTACGTGCAGCGTTTCTTTGAGCCTATCCGAGAGCTCACCATGCAGTACACCCAGTTCCAGCGCGCCATGGTGGGCGGCGACCGCATCTTCGAAGTCCTGGACACCCAGTCTGAAGTGCAGGACGCGCCCAGTGCCACTCTTCTCCCCGCGATTAAGGGGGATGTCCGGTTTGAGGATGTCTCGTTCAGCTACATCCGCGGCATCCCTATCCTGGAGCGCTTCGATCTCCACGTCCCGCCGGGTGAAACCCTGGCTATTGTGGGCGCCACGGGCGCAGGGAAAAGCACCATCTTCAGCCTCATCCTGCGCTTCTATGACGTCACCAGCGGACGCATCACCATGGACGGCTACGACCTGCGGGATGTCACCCAGGAGAGCCTGCGCCGGCAGATAGGCATTGTCCTTCAGGACCCCTTCCTCTTTACCGGGACCGTGCGTGAGAACATCCGCTACGGACGCCTGGATGCCACGGACGCAGAGGTAGAAGCGGCGGCGAAGACCGTGGGCGCCCATGACTTCATCATGCGCCTCGACGACGGCTACGGCACGGTGCTCCAAGAGCGCGGCGGCAACTTCAGCGTCGGACAGCGTCAGCTCCTCAGCTTTGCCCGCGCCATCCTGGCCGACCCCAAGATTCTGATGCTGGACGAGGCCACCGCCAACGTGGACACCCAGACCGAGATCCTCATCCAGCGGGCCCTCAAGAAGCTTCTGGAAGGCCGCACCTCCTTCGTCATCGCCCACCGGCTCTCCACCGTCCGTGACGCCGGCCGCATCATCGTGCTGGACCACGGACGGATCGTCGAAGAAGGCGCGCACGCCGAGCTTCTGGCTCAGGGCGGCATCTATGCCGGTCTCTACACCATGAGCTACGCCACCGTCAGCGCCTCTCACAACGGCAGCGGCGTGCTTCTGGAGCAAGCCCCTCTCACCGCAGACGCCGCCGGCGGCTAACTCCGGTCGTGACTTCCACCAGGAGCGCCTCGCTCCAGTCGCTTATCACAGGACGGGGCAACAGCGTGAACTCTTACTATACTGGTTGCCAATCATGCTACGTCGAAGGCCGCCTGCCCCCTGGTTGATCCTGCTGGCGCTCCTCCTGTTCCTGGGGCCGCTGGGAGGGACCGGCTGGTATTACTCCGAGAAGGTCTACGATGGCGCTCTGGCCGTCAACAATTCGAAGCCGTCCTTTGATCTGGAGGTGGTTTCGGCACAGAATGACCGCGTCACCCTTCGGCCGGCGCCCGCTGAACACCCCAACTCCGACTGGCAACGGGATGGCACGTGGGGACTCGCGTGGGAGCAGGGCTACGGCCAGATGGGATCAATTATCGATGTCATCGGGCAGCAGGTAACCCGAAACTTCAGACGGATGCAGGCCGAGCCATCGCCAGGGACCCGCACGCGTGTGGACGCCGGCGCATGGCCGGAGAACCCGCAGGCAGCCCACGGGTTTTCATTCAAGGAGGTGTCCACCACTGCGCGCCTGGGTTCGTTCCCCGCATGGTTTCTTGCCGGCTCCACAGACACCTGGATGATCTTCGTCCACGGCAGGCGCGCCAGCCGGCGCGAGGCGCTGCGCATACTTCCCGTATTTGTTCAGGCCGGCTACCCAACGCTGGTGGTCACGTACCGGAACGATGACGGCGCTCCGCCGTCGCCAGAGCTCTCGTATCGCTTTGGTCAGACCGAATGGGAAGACCTGGAAGGCGCGGTGCGCTACGCCGAAGCTCAGGGCGCCAGGAGCGTGGTTCTGGTCGGGTACAGCATGGGAGGGGCTATCGTCACCAATTTTCTCTACCACTCGCCCCTGGCCGACCGTGTGCGGGGGGTGATCCTCGATGCGCCCGCGCTGGATTTCGAGGGAGCCATCGACTACGCCGCGAAACAGCAGCACCTGCCGGGACTGGTAACATGGGCAGGCAAAACCGTGTCCGCATGGCGGTTCAACATCGATTGGGAGCGTTGGAACCTCCTGCATCGCACCGCCGAGCTTCGCGTCCCCATCCTGCTTTTCCACGGCACGGCGGACAACGTGGTTCCCATCCAGACCAGCCAGGCGCTGGCCGCGGCGCGCCCCTACCTCGTCACCTACGCAACGTTCGAGGGCGCATCCCACACCCGGTCATGGAACGTCAACCCTGGGTTCTACGAGCAGCGCGTGAAGGATTTCCTGGACAAACTGGAGCAATAGTGTAGACTGCCAAGCAATGGACAAGAACAGACCCCAACCGGACGGCGACGCGTTCCTGACTAACCTGCAGCAACCCATGTTCATAGGGCGCAAAGCGCTGCTGGTTTTGCTCAACCTATCGCGCCGGATCGTGCATCGGCATGATTGCTGCGGACACCCGGGTGAGCCAGGCTGCTGAGAACCAGCGCCAGATGCGTCCGGTCAGGACGCGTGAAGTCTGACCCATCTGTCATTGCGAGGAGGCACGACGAAGCAATCTGGCGTGTGGAGGGAAATACCCGGACGCTTGCTCACCCCTACCCCAGATTGCCACGCTTCGCTCGCAATGACGTTTAGGAGTCCGGCAGCTTCACCCCCAGCGAGGTCAACCCCAGATGTCCCACCTCGGTCAGCCGCAGCTCGCGTCCGCCCGAGCGCCGCGCCTGCTCATCCACGGGCGTTCGCGTTGCCCACGCACGGTCCATGAGCCAGCCGGTCAGCGCCGCGCCCAGGTCGCCCTTCAGGTGCTGGCGCTTCTCGGTCAGGTCCGCGCAGAAGCCGTAGACGTGGTGGGTCGCCAGCCGCTGGCTCCGCACCCCCAGCGCGTACAGCGACACCAGCCCCGTGTTGGAGAGCCGGTAGCCGCCGCCCACAGGCATCACCCACGCCAGGTCGAACAGCCAGTCCGAGATGGCCACGCCCACCTGGCCGGCCGGGTGCCGGTAGCAGGTGCGGAAGTAGCGGAAGGGAGCGGCCTGCTTTGGCGGAAGAACCGTGCGGATCTGGGTCATTGGCCTTTGCCTGCCAGAAGATTTACACGGATTGTAATTCTCTCTCCCGCTTCACTGCAATCCGCCGGTTACAAGCGGCAAAGAGCCGATCTCTGAGTGCCACAAACTCCTCGGTGGCCATATATCCCTTAGAGAGCAGCCCGCCGCCCTGCACGCTCAGGAACAGCAGCCCGGTCACCAGTGCAATGACACCCAGCAGACCAAGCAGGGTGAGGACGAGCACTTCCATTTCTAGCGCGAGGTCTCGGTCACGAGGTTAGGGGAGAACGGACGGAGAAGTGCTCCTCGTGGATGCGAAAGTGGCGGAAAAGAGGAGTTGGGCAATGGGACAAAGCACTAATTCGGCGATCCTTCAAGCCTATTCAGGAAGTAAGATGTTTCCTCTCGCTCCGTCGAATAAAAGATCTTTGAACGCTTTGTCAAAATCGCCCGGTATCGCTTCGGAAGTTCAACTGTTTGGTCATTACTAATTGCATCGAGAAATAAGCCTCTTATATCCTCTCCATTATCGAGAACGATATGGAAAGACCTGCGAGGCACGTCCGCTCCCTCTAGGGTTCCTTCAACGACAGCTTCTGTCACTGTCTCCTCACTTGTTGATTCAATGGTGCTGTACAGGTTCTCAAGCTCTTGTTTCTGGGCAAAGAGCTTTGCTTGTATATGTGTTTCGCGGCGCCATTCAATGTCTACTCCTAACCCGTGGCGAGCGTGATCAAACGCCCACTGGTACATCATCCGAACTGGTGCCGGACCTAACACCCTTGCGAACTCTAGTATCTCAGAGGAGTTTTGTGCTTTAGCCATGTTGAATATAGTTCTGAACGTCTTATCCAAGTCTGACTCACCCATGAGCAATCTTTGATTGGGAATGGTAAGGACAACCCCAAGGGAACCCGAGAATGCGTATCCAAAATGGAAAGCGGTTTCATTCTCTATGTCTGCACCAACTCGGGCTCTGAGCTTTGGCACGGAGCTTTTTACGGCATCATAGACAACCGTAACAAGCGTTTGAAAACCTCCCAGGGCTTTTGAGATGGCAGCAATTGTTGGTCGCTCAAAATCTCCGAATAGCCGATAGCTACAGACATCTATGCCCACGCTGTGCGTTTCTGTTAGAAATTCTTCCTCGAGATTACCTCTTCGTTTTTCAACCGACTTAAGCATAGCAAATAAAGAGGGTGATTTCGGATCACTAGCGATCGCTTGTTCAAGACGAGCAACCGTACTCGCCGTCTCATCAAGCATGTCTCGCAGTTCTACAAGTCTACTCATGGCTTTTCACCCCTACCTCAATAACCGCATACCCTTTGGGATTGCCAGAGCGATCGCTTCCCCACAAACCTGACCAATACTTGCGCATGTCTTGCCCAATCAGATAGTTTGCATGTCCTACTGGATACTCCATGAAGTAATAGCTATCACAATGATAGTCCGGTTTCAGATCTGTGTTCAGCCAATCAATTATGCGCTTCTGACTAATCGTCGCGTTATCGTAAAAAGTTGCCTCCATCCGCAGCACAACATCAACATCGTTTGGATCGATCTTCTCCGTCAGGAAGCTCCCATTTATCCAAAGTTCTCCTGCGATGCCGCCGTCCTCCAGTCTTGAAATTACTCCTTCAAGTCCCCTCATGAGTTCCAGACGTGTGTGGGATCTTTGAAATCGTGAGACACACAAGTCACGCAACCCATTAATCGATAAGACATAACTGCCCGCAGCCAAGAGTGGCTGGAAGTCACCACCATGTGAAGGTACATTTACCATGTGGGCCAATGTTACTTACCCACGCCCGATTGGTCAATGCTCCCCTCTATTAAGTATAGCTGTTTCAAGAAGCTTCAGTGCTCAACGCGCGGCATCCCACTCTGCCACCTGCCATTGACCTAACAGTACATCCGTTCTACGCTGCTGTCAACCAATCCATCACGGAGGTTGCCTATGCCAGAGCAAGAACGTCCCCCCAACGACCCGCCTGACCCGCCAGTCATCGAGCCGCCCGCTGCTTCGAATCCCGCTCATCCTGTCGCAGAGGGAGAGGAGAACGGCGTCAAGGAACCAGACGTAGGGGCGCAGCATACTGCGCCCCTACCGGGGGAGATCCATGACCGCCTTGCCGCCGCGGAACGCCGGGTATCCGCCCTGGAAACCGAGCGGGACGGCCTGCGGGAGCAACTCGGCTCCGCCCAGGAGGACCTCCGGCTGGCCGCCGCCAAGTACCGGGAGGCCGTCCTCAGCGCATCGCCGGAGCTGCCGCCGGACCTGGTCGCCGGCGACAGCGTCGAGGAGGTCGACCGCTCCCTGGTCGCGGCCCGCAAGACCGTCGATGCCGTGCGCCGCCAGCTTGCCGGCCAGGCCGCCGCAGAGCGGGTGCCCGCCGGCGCTCCCGCCCGGAGCGGGCCGGACCTCTCGGCCCTCAGCCCGCGCGAAAAGATCGCCCTGGCCCTGAGCAGGCCGTAGGTAGGACGACTACTCACCCTCCCCTAGCCCCTGGTACGCAGGTCGTTCGACTCTGCGAGTCTCAGGTCGTTCAGACTCTGAAAAGTCCTCAGACTCGATGAGCTCGATGAGCTCACCACCTTCGGTCCCTGGCAGGGAGGGGAACTAACCATCTCCCCCTACCAGGGGGAGACACAGAGGGGGTCGACCTCCCACTCAGTATGCAGTTACTTTAAAAGGAGAACACTCATGGCACTGACACTCACCGAAGCATCCAAGCTCTCCAACGACATCCTCCTCACCGGCGTCATCGAGACGGTGGTATACTAAAGAATATTACAATCTGGAGGACGCTCATGGACACATGTTGTTTGTATCTGCGGGTCTCATCGGAGGAACAAGCAGGCGAAGGCCACGTGTCCCTAGACGTCCAGAGGCTCCGATGCCAAGAATATGCGGCGCGTCACAGCTGGTCGGTCGCCGCAGTATACCAGGACGTCGAATCCGCCTTTAATGGCGATTCCCGCCTCGACTTCCAGCGCATGGTTGCAGACGCCACCGCCGGTAAGTTTCAGCATGTGATTGTGTTTAACGCCTCTCGCTTTAGCCGACGTGCCGCCGAGACCCTCCAGGTAGTCGAACAACTCCGCCGTGGCGGAGCCCAGATCCACAGTACCGCTGAAGACTTGACTAACTTCCTGATGTTGGGCATCCAGGCCGTCATTAACGAGGTGGAGTCAAGGCGCATCAGCGAGCGGGTGAAACCCTCCCTTCAGCACCTTGCAGAACAAGGTTTGTGGCCGCGGGGTCATCCCCGGCCGTTCGGCTTCCAGTTCGCTCCCGACCGCATCTTGCGCCACCACCCGACGGAAGCGGCTGCCGTCCGAAGTCTCTTTGAGCAGTATTATGCGGGCGCTAGCCTGGGCAAGCTCGCCCGCACGGGGAAGAAGGCAGGTCATGGTCCGACGACTATCACCGGGCTGCGGTGGGTACTACGGAACCCGCTGTACGCCGGGCGTATTCGTTGGGTGGGTCACATCTATCCCGGCAAACACGAGCCAATCGTGGACTCCGCCCTGTTTGACCGCGTCCAAGACATGATGGCCGGCCGCTTCCAGCATCAAGAGCCAGCAATCCGGGACTACGCCATCGCGGGGCTACTGAAGTGTGGGAAGTGTGGCGCTGGACTGGTCTTGGAGCGGGGCCGGCACCGTGGGAGACGGGATTTGTTCATCTGCCGCAAGGACCGCTCAGCGTGGCACATGCAGGTCCCCGCCACGGAAGCCGAGGGCATCATTCGGGATGCGCTCGGCCGGCTCAGCGTCGATACGGTCTCTCTGGATGTTATCCAGGCGGAAGCGGCGCGGCAGTACAAGGATCGCCATGCCCACATTACGGAGCTACGCCGAGAGTTAAACAAAACGGCCGCCGTCGCCAAAGAGCGGTTGGACCGGCTCACTAACTACTTACTCGACGGCACCGTGAGCCGCGAAGTATATCTTCAGCAGCAACCGCGGTTGGCAACGGAGTTGTCCCAAGTTGAGCAGCAACTTGCGGCCATGCCCGCGCTCGTTCCCTTTGACCCCGCGCCGCTCCGCGTTGCCGTCGCCCGCATGCCGGAGCTCCTGAAGACTGCGCCGCCGGCAGCTGTCCACGAGGCTCTGCGACTGTTTATCCAGCGGATCGAAGCCCACGTGCCGTCGGGGAGGGCGCCGTGGCGCGAGGACTACCTCCGGATCGTATGGGCGGGCGAGGGCGGGCATTAACGAGGGCCGCGACTCTGACAGGCATCCTGTGAGTGCACGCCTCCGCTGCGCCGCCGCCGTGTTACCGCCTGACGGTCGAGGGATTCAACCCACCATCTCCACCAACACTCATCCATGGAGGGTCGCAGATAGCCGCTCACGTTCTTTTTGCTCGTAACATGGGGCTGACCCGACGGCGCTAACGTTCGTCTTAGGTCGCCAACGGTTGCCGTCAATTCGCCTGTGATTGACTCGACGGCACGGGTGCCTAGCGGTCTCGAAGCAGCCATCTCATTTGACAATAACGTGCCTTTGTGGTAGAGTAAGGGCGTCAGAAATGGGGGGCCTTCAGTCCAGATTTGTACTTGGGGAGGTGACCGATGTTTGTCTACCGAACCATTCATGTAATCAACTGCGTTTGGCAGGTGGATTAGCAAGGCCCGCCGGTCGGGCGTTCACATAGCGCTAAGTCTAAGCGGTCTCTTCACGAAGGGGCCGCTTCTTTGTGTCCCGTGAGCACGAGGCTTCACGGTGATTAAAGAGATGCCGTGTTAGTGCACACCTGAGAAGGAGGTCGCTGATGGAACAATGGCAACGACTCACCATTACCTGGCTCCTGCTGGGCGTTATTGGTCTCTTGATCCAAATCTGGCATATGCGGCTGGACATGAGTGACCTGCCCATGGTGAAACGGATCGGTACCTGCGTTGCAATGACGATGGCCTGCTCCATCGCAGGCGGCTGGACATTCTTCGTCGCGCTATGGGCGCTTTATAAGGAGGTCCGTAATGGTCTACATTGCGTGTCCTAGCTGTGGCGAACAGTACCCTCTGGCTGAGGACAGTACCCTGTTCTCTATTATGTCATTGCCGCCTGGCCTGGTAGTCGCCTGGCATTTTGGCGTGCTAGAAGTGGCAGAGTGGTGTGGTATCGCTCGTTGCCCAAAGTGTCAGACTGCGGTAACGGCATGGTGGTAGAAGAGCCTTTGGGCGCTCGAAGCCGAGGACCAAGGTGCTGTGAGCAGCCGGCATCGAAGCAACGCGGAGCACGCGAGAGCGGCAAGTCTACGCGTGCTTCGGCAACCTCATGAGCATCAGGGGCGGCGGTAGAGACTTGGCTCGATGAGCGGCCGCCGACCTCAGTCGGTAAGCTGGCAAGACTAAACCTCAAGCGAGGGACGATATGCACACCCTTGTGTGAAAGGATTTGTTCCTCTGCTCCTGAGCAGGGCACCATGCAAAAACGTATCGGAGGCCACCAATGAGAATCAACATCAATACGGGAGCGTTTACCTTCGCCCACGGCGCGTTCCTTCCCACGCGTGGGCGGACGCGGTTCATCGGCAATCCCAGCCTCCTGGACAATCCATCTGTTAACCATGAACACAGCACCTATGCGGGGCTTATTATCCTTGGCCGGACCACCCGAGGCAGCAAGCGGCGCTTTCGCCCCGCGAACGTGGTGCAGGCAGTGATACGGTTTCGCACTACTCATGGAGAAGACCCTGGCGCGTCTTTTATCCGCCAGCTCGGCGTGTACCGTCATCCGGTCAGCGGACACGTCGTCACAGAAGATTCGCTACGGATCATCTTGGCGAACCTGAGCGGTCAGGCAAAGGCGGATTTTCGTGAGAGCATCCTGGACTTGGCAGAGCACCTGCGGCAACGCTATGACCAAGAGGAAGTCATTGTGGAGTTTCAGAACGGTGGCGTCAATGATGGCGTCATTGGAGTGAAAGCGTGATGGCAACAGTGCAGCACGCCCGCCCAGATGCCGCCGCTGTGGAGCAAGCGGGGGATAGCTGCGCCCAAGGCCTCGACCGGAGGAACCCGCAGAGTCTCTGAAACTAACGACAGGAGGCAGCGAGACACCATGACACCATTCCTTGCACAGGCCCTCCTCCTCATCCAGCTCCTCTGGCCCGTCCAGGCGCATATCATCACCCAGTACCAGATCGTGAACACGCCCCTTTACGGCGTCACCGCCTACGCCGACTGTGACGGCAAGGCCATCGTCATAGACGAACAGCAGCTTGATGCTACCTATGAAGATAGACGACTGCGCCTCCTCTGGGCAGCCAGCATCCTTGTCCACGAGAGCGTGCATCAGCGCGAAGGCTGTATCGCCAGCGAGTATGGTGCCCTGGACACCCAATTGCTGTTCCTTGAGTCCGCGCATGCGCCTGGGTTCATGACCCGATACGTAAGAGGGTTACGAGACGCGGCGAAACGGGTCCAAGGTCGAGATCAGGGTGAGAGATAGCCGTTGCCACTGCGCTGACATAGACGCAATCACGCAGGAGCGTTCCCTCGGCCCGAACTCACCCTTGACCAGCAGCTTATGCTGGGCATGGTGAGGGCCGCAATGCGGGAGAGGTTCCGGCGGCTAATCCGCCAATGTTGAGCGTTGTCAAAAGGCTTGGACAATTGGCGTGCCTGGGAAACTCAACTTTCGGTCTTTGTCGCAAGGATTCCTTTGTGGCAGAAGTGGGCAGCACCGTGCGGTCGGAGCCGGAGCGTCGTTGCTTCTCGGCCAGGAACGCGTAGGTTGCCCTGTCCCACTGATTAGCAGTAGACTCAGGCAGAAGTGCGGTGGTCTTGTTCATGGTGGTAACCTCCGTTCGGATTGTCATCACCATGTTCCATTTACGGGGACTGAAGTCAAGTAATGTGGTACATCTTGGTCTGTGGCTTTTGTGGGAAGCAGCTAGAGGATTACGGCGAATCTGACCCACCGCTCGAGGTGCCGGGGCATGTAACCGGCACTGGAGGCTCGCCATGTCCCGGGTCGGGTCGCAAGCCCAGTAGCGTTGCCCACAAGTAAAGGAGTTGCATGGAGCCCAAAGTAATCGAGTTCAAGATAGAAAAGGAAACGAAGAACACCGTTCGCTACGAAGAGGCGGCAGAAGGACAACCGCCCGCAGTGGGCACGTTGTATGTGCAAAAGTGGGCGCTTGGCACTCCGGCACCGGCGCGGCTGAAGATGACTTTAGAGGTATCAGAGCAGGTCCCTGCCTGATTCCGGGATGATACACGAAGTTGCAATAGTGGTCAACGCTGCGTCCGGACTGTGATGAGCCAGGACATCCTTCCGTTGAGCCTCCCGAGTCCCCACGGACTGCGTGGCTCGCCTCGCGACGCAATCGAGCAACCTGGGCTGAGGTCAATCTAGCGTACGCGTGAACAACGTGCCGAAGTTAAGAGTTAGTCGGATGGTATCAGCCGGTTCCTTCCCACCAGGTGCACTCGTCCAGGCTCGTGGCCGGACGTGGGTTGTTATGCCTCCGGAGGAACAAGATGTCGTCAGGCTGCGGCCGGTCGATGGTTTGGACGCGGACCTTGCGGGCATTTTCCTTGGCGTGGAGCCTGACGCCGTCGCACCTGCGAGCTATCCCCCTCCAGACCCAAAGGCTGCTGGCGACTTCACGGGAGCCCTTCTACTCCGCGATGCTGTTCGTCTAAGTCTGCGCAGCGGCGCCGGTCCGTTCCGCTCCCTTGGCCGCCTTTCGTTCACTCCCAGGCCCTATCAGTTCGTGCCTCTAATCATGGCGCTCCGCCTGGAGCAAGTTCGTCTGCTCGTCGCCGATGACGTTGGGGTTGGTAAGACGATCGAAGCAGCTATGATCGCAAGGGAGTTGTTGGACAGAGGCATCATCCGGCGTATTGGCGTGCTGTGCCCTCCTCACTTGTGCGAGCAGTGGGAGCAGGAACTGCGTGAGAAGTTCGGAATTAGAGCAGTGGTCGTTCAACCCTCAAAGATGGCGAGGCTGGAACGCGACCTACCGCGAGCTGACCTGGGCGTTTTCCAGTACTATCCGCACGTCGTCTGCAGCATCGACTTCATCAAGGCGGGAACTTACCGCGGCGCCTTCCTCGACAACGCGCCAGATTTAATCATCGTTGACGAAGCTCACGCTGCAGCCCGGCCGCGTGGCGACACTGATGCCAGCCAGCACCAGCGCTACGCCCTCTTGCGCGACATTGCGGATCTTCCTGAACGTCACCTGGTTTTGACGACGGCAACGCCTCACAGCGGTATCGAGGAGAGCTTCCGCTCCCTCCTCGGGCTTTTGGATAGATCCTTCGACCTGCCACCGGACGTGGAGATACCCCGGCGTCCGCTCCTGCCGCATGTTATCCAACGCCGACGAGGAGAACTGGAGCGCTGGTTGGGCGCTGACACACCTTTCCCCAAGCGGGAGGCACTTGAGGTGCCCTATCCCATGTCGGCGCGATACATGAAGCTCTACGAAGACGTTCTCGATTACTGTCGAGAGGCCGTCTCCGCCGAAGGCACCGTCCGAAGTCAGCAGCAGCGCGTGCGCTACTGGGCCGCCATTGCCATCTTGCGCTGCCTTCTCTCCAGCCCGAAAGCAGCAGAGGCAATGCTCGACAGGCGATCCGAGAAGCGCAGGAAGGTAGACGGTCGGGAAACCAGCGACAGCGCCGATGTCGACTCTGTGCTTAGCAAGCAGGTGCTCGATTCCGATTACGAAGACAGCGCGCCCGACTATGCACCGGTTGCTCCGCTCGACGAGGCGGCAGTCAGCGCCACTGAACTGGCACGCCTGGATGGCTTCCTCAAGACGGCGAGGTCTCTGGTCGGGCAAGACCAGGACAAGAAGCTCGCAAAATGTGCCGCCCTCGTGTCCGGCCTTCTCAGCGAAGGTTATCGCCCGATTGTCTTCTGCCGCTTCATCGCGACCGCTGACTACGTGGCCGAACAACTACAAAAGCTCCTCGCTGGTACTCACTCTGGTCTTCACATCCGGGCCGTCACCGGCGCGGTTGGCGACGAACAGAGGCGCGAAATCGTCGACGGCCTGGCCGAAGAGAAGGTCCGGGTCCTAGTGGCGACTGACTGTCTGAGTGAGGGCATAAACCTCCAGAAAGACTTCGACGCCGTCGTCCACTATGACCTGCCCTGGAATCCAAATCGCCTGGAACAGCGCGAGGGTCGCATCGACCGGTACGGACAGGAGAAGAAGACAGTAAAGACCATCCTTCTGTACGGCGCCGACAATCCCATCGACCTCGTCGTCCTCGACGTTCTCATCCGCAAGGCCCGCCTTATTCGCAGTCGCCTCGGCATCGCCGTTCCCGTACCGATCGAGTCGGAGCAGGTCGTCCAGGCCGTCATCGACAGCGTGCTCCTCCGGCGAGGCAACATGTCGAAACAGATGGCGCTGCCTCTCGAAGGCCAAGCCGTTAGCGGTCTGCACGCAGAGTGGGACCGCGCTGCCGAACGAGAAGAGAAGACACGAGCGTTCTTCTCGCAGGAAGGGATCAAGCCGGACGAAGTTGCGCGCGAACTCCAGGAGATGGTGCCGGTCCTCGGCAGCGAATCCGATGTTCATCGGTTCGTCGCCGATGCAATTCAGAGATTCAATGGTGAGCTCCGCCCAACGCGCAGTCCCAGCGTCTTCGACCTGATGCCGGGCGACTTAGTCGAGCGCATCAAGGAGCGCGCCCCGACCATTAAGGGCTTCCCGCTCCGTGTGGCCTTCGAGGGCATAGCACCCGAACGCGTCGCCTTCGTTGGCCGTGACCATCCCGTTGTAGTGACTCTCGCGGAAGCGGTAATCGGGCGCGCGCTCGAAGGTGACGGACCATTCTTCAGCCGCTCTGGCGCTATATATACCGATGCCGTTGCCGTCCGCACGGCCGTCCTGGTGCTTCGGCTGCGCTATCTCCTCGACGAAGGCGCTACGGCCCAGTTTGCTGAGGAGGTAGTAGTCCCAGCTTTCCATCGGGGCACTGACGGTGGCGTCGAGTGGTTGGAATCCTTGGATTCTGAGGGCCTAAAGTTGCTGACCCAGGCGGAGCCGCGGGCGAACATCACGCGAGAAGAGCGCCAGCAGCAGGTGGAATGGGCGCTCGGGCAACTCACAGGCAGCGGGGGCTGGTGGCGGCCCATCGTCGCGGCGCGCAGTAAAGCCCTAACCGCCGCTCATGAACGGCTTCGTTCTGTCGTCAAATCAAAGCCATTACGGATAAGCGAGTATCAGCCCGACGTCCTCGGCTGCTACGTCCTGGTGCCGACTGGCGGGGCACGCTGATGGCCTACGCTTCGATCGCCGTTGAAGGGGGCATGTTTCCCGCCGACCTGCTCGACCGTATCGCTGGCGGCCAGGGTGACGGACAGCGGCCTGCTGACTTTGGCTTACCCGCGGGGCGCCGGATTACTGATGAGACCCAGGGCGCGTTCTCCGAGATTCGTTCTTACTGGGAAGCGTTCCAGTATCGGCTGAAGCGCTCCACGGGCTCCTCGACCACCCTCACACGCGAGAACTGGGTTTTGCCATTACTCCAGGCTCTCGGCTTCCAGAACGTCGAGTTCCAGCGCGCCGCGGCGACCGTCGGAAGCGAGAGCTACGCCATTTCTCATCGCGCCGGCACGGCGCCGGACGCAACCGTGGTCCACATCGTCGCCCTCGGTCAGAGGCTCGATGTCCGCGACGGCCGGCGCAGCCCGCACGCCCTGGTTCAGGAATACCTGAACCGGTCCGATTCTGTCTGGGCGATTCTCACGAACGGTCGCCAGCTTCGTCTCCTCCGGGACACGGCGCGTCTCGCCAAGCCAACCTATCTGGAGTTCAACCTGGAGGCGATGGTCGACGCCAACCTCTATAGCGAGTTCGTTCTCCTTTACCGACTCATCCATGCTTCCCGCTTTCCGGTTCCCGGCGTTGCCGGTCACGATTGCCTGCTTGAGCGCTACTACCAACTGGGTATCGAGGAAGGCGGCAGGGTCCGCGACAAACTCCGTGACGGCGTCGCCGAGGCTTTGAACGTCCTGGGCAGCGCCTTCCTTTCTCACCCTGAGAGCAGCGCTCTCCGCGCCCGGTTCGAGTCAGGCGCCCTCAACGCGCCCGCCTACTATCGCCAGCTCCTGCGGCTCGTCTACCGCCTGCTCTTCCTCATGGCCGCCGAGGAACGGAAGCTGATTTTCCCTCCTGAGACGCCTGTCACAAACCAGACTGTGTACGACAAGTACTACAGCGTCAGCCGCTTGCGAGACCGCTGCGAGCGCCGCTTTAGTGAGGATCGATACTCAGACCTCTGGCTGGGCCTGCGGCAGACGTTCGCGCTTTTTCGCGAGGACAGCCTTGCCGGGAAGCTCGGTCTGCACGCCCTCAACGGCGAGCTGTTTGGCCCGGATGCGTGCGCCGATTTAGAGCAGGCTGGTTGCGAGAACCGAGACCTCCTCGCGGCGATGTACCGCCTCTCGACGTACCTGGACGACAAAGTCCGCCGCCGCGTCAATTATGCCTTCCTCGATGTCGAGGAGTTCGGTTCGGTCTACGAGAGCCTGCTCGACTTTCACCCACGGGTGACGCTGGCCCCTCCCACGTTTGACCTCGTGGCCGGCAGCGACCGTAAGCAGACCGGCTCTTACTACACGCCGCCGGAGCTGGTCCATGAGCTTATCGAGAGCGCGCTGGTGCCCGTAGTCGAAGAACGTCTGGCAGCAGCACGGACCAAGGAGGCGAAGGTGGAAGCGCTGCTGGCCCTGCGCGTCTGCGACCCCGCTGCCGGCTCCGGTCACTTCCTCCTGGCCGCAGGCCGCCGCATTGCTCGCGAGCTGGCGAGGGTGCGGAGCGAGGAAGCCGAGCCGCCGCCGGAGGAGTACCGCCACGCCCTGCGTGACGTCATCCGCCACTGTCTCTACGCCGTCGATAAAAACCCCCTCGCTGTCGACCTCTGCAAGGTGGCGCTCTGGATCGAGGGACACAACGCCGGCCTGCCGCTGAGCTTCCTGGACAACCATGTGAAGTGCGGCGATAGCCTGGTGGGGGTATTTGACCTCAAGGTGCTTGAAGAGGGCATACCCGACGACGCCTATAAGCCGGTGACCGGCGACGATAAAACGGCGGCCAGCTACTACCGCAAACGCAACCAGGAGGAAAAGAAGGTGCAGCGGCAACTTGCCTTGGGAGCGGCCGCGGATATGGAGGGGGTGTCTCATGCGCTGGCCGATGACTTTGGCGTGCTGGGGGAACTCGAAGAGCGAACACCTCGCGACGTAAAGGCCAAAGAGGATATCTACACCCAACTCCGCGGCACACACACCGACTGGTGGCGGCTGCGCACCGCGTGCGACCTGTGGACGGCCGCATTTTTCCTCCCGTTGGTGAAGGAAGACGCGCTGCACCTGGATCAGGTGCCCACCACCGAAACGGTGCGGGCGCAACTGCGGAACCAGGCTGCCCACGGCGCGCTGGTGGGCCGCGCGGTTGAGTTGGGCCTGAAGCACCCCTTTTTTCACTGGCCGCTGGAGTTCCCCGAAGTGTTCGCCGATGGTGGGTTCGACGTTGTATTGGGGAACCCACCGTGGGAGCAACTGCAACCCGAGGAGCTTGAATTTTTCGCGACGCTCGATTCCTCGATCGCAAGTCTCAGCGGGTCCGTTCGAAAGCGGGCTATCGAACAACTGCCCAATACAAATCCGACCCTTGCTGCGAAATGGGAGGCCCACAAACGTGGGATTGAATGCCTGAACCGCTTCTTGCGTGGTAGTGAACGCTTCCAATTAACCGCCAAAGGAAAGATAAACACTTATTCAGTGTTCGGTGAATCTGCACGTATAGCTTTGGCTCCTCATGGATATATGGGCATGATATTACCAACAGGCGTATGCACTGACGATACGACGAAGGATTTCTTTGCGGATTTGGTGGAGCGTGGTGCTCTTGTGAGTATTCATAGCTTCGAGAACGAGGAACTTGTATTTCCGGGGATTCATCATGCGACAAAATTCTGCCTTCTCACGATTGCTGGCTCTCAAGTGTCGGTAAGGAACCCGGACTTTGTCTTTTTTGCTAGGCAAGCTCTTGACCTGCGCGATTTAGATCGCCACTTTGCACTAACTTCACATGACTTCCGTCTGATAAACCCCAATACACTGAATTGTCCGATATTCCGAAGTCAGAGAGACGCCGAAATAGCCGCAACTATCTACCGTCGAGTACCTGTGCTAATTAACGAGCGCAGTGAAGAGAACTTCTGGGGAGCAAGTTTCCGGCAAGGACTATTCAACATGACGAGTGATAGCGCTGCATTCCACTCTAGACAGGAGCTTGAGCGGAAAAACTATGACTTGAAGGGGAACGTTTTCTGGGGCAAGGGAGAGTCGTATTTGCCGCTCTACGAGGCTAAGATGATCTTTCAGTTTGATCACCGTTTCGGGACATATGACGGGCAGACCGAGGCCCAGGCCAACCAGGGCAAGCTACCGGAATCGACGGAAGAGCAGCATTACGATCAACACTATGTAGTCGAGCCTCGTTATTGGGTTCATGAAGAGCAGGTAAGTGAACGTCTTGCAGAACAAGAGGAACTCGGATGGTTGCTTGGTTGGCGGGACATCACGTCTTCGGTAACTGCTCGGACTGTCATTGCCAGCCTTCTGCCTAAGGTGGGAGTGGGCCACACCGTGCCGTTAGTCTTTTTACATGTAACGCAAGAGCTTAGCCTCATACTCCTAGCCAACCTCAACTCATTTATCCTCGATTACTCATCTCGCCAAAAGATTGGTGGGACACACCTAACGTACCACTTGATTAGACAATTTCCTGTGCCACCACCTTCCACGTATGATAGCCGCTGTCCGTGGTCCGATGAAGTTTCTCTCGCCAACTGGGTGTCACGGAGGGTAACGGAACTTGTGTATACGTCCGCGGATATGAGCTACTTTGCAGGGATAGTCGGCGATGGTGTCCAGCCATTTCGCTGGGATTCTGAAAGACGATTTATGATCCGTTGCGAGATCGACGCCGCCTATTTTCATCTGTACGGCGTTAACCGCGATAATGCAGATTACATTATGGACACCTTCCCTATTGTGCGACGGCATGATGAAGAGCGCTTTGGCGAGTACCGCACCAAGCGCGTCATCCTGGAGACGTACGACAAGATGGCAGAGGCGATGCAGACAGGCCGTCCCTATCAGACGCGTCTTGACCCGCCGCCCGCTGACCCGCGCGCTGCGCACAGTGTGGTGATGGCAAGCCCTTGACTTATGATACTATATACGATACTGTCATGACGAGAGCCGCGTTGTGCCGCCGTTAGACAAGCTCATTGAGCGTATCAAACGGCGTCCGCCTGAGGCAGATTTTGATGATGTGCGGGCATTGCTGGCAGCTTTCGGCTGGACTCTTGAGCGGACCACGGGCAGTCACGCCAATTTCACCAAGCCGGGGGAGCGGACGCAAACGGTTCCTCTGGTCAAAGGACGCAAGGTCAAGCGGTATATCCTGGACCAGATCATCGAGCGTCTAGGACTGGATTAAGAAAAGGACGGATGCATATGGATACTCGCAAGTCGTTGGACCACTACCTTTCCCTGCAGTACCCCATGCACGCGGTTGCCGATCCGGATGGCGGCTACGTCGCCATCTTCCCTGACCTGCCGGGCTGCATGACCCAGGGCGAAACCCTGGAAGAGCTGGTGCAAATGGCCAGGGAAGCCCGTGAAGGCTGGATCGAGACTGAGTACCAGCGGGGCAATGACATCCCCCTGCCCAGCTATCCCGAGGAGCACAGCGGCAAGTTCATCGTGCGGTTACCCCGCTCTCTGCACCGCTCACTGGCTGAAGCCGCAGAGCGAGAGGGCGTCAGCCTGAACCAGTACGTGCTGACGATCCTTGCCAGGGGCGATGCTCAGCGCCAGGTGGAGCACCGCCTGGTGATGCTGGAGACCAAGCTGGACACCACGGTGCAACGGATTCGCGTTAATATGGGGGAACGCCCCAGTCCTGAAGCTCTCCGACTCGTTCCAGGGAACACTCGATACACATTGGTCGCGTAACTCAATGACGACTCCTCGAACCCGTCGACGCCCTGTTCGTCGTCCGTCGCCCGAACAGTACAACGCATTCATCACGCAGATTGATCTGCGCGATATCTGGGTGGTATCGGCTCGAATGCAGAATCTCCAAGGCAAGAAGCAACCTGAGGACATGGCCATTGACATTCAATCCAAGGCTTCGTGGGAGACCCTCACTGGCGGATTCACAGCCCAACATGCGTACCAACTGAAGGTGCGGAGCGGGAACGCGGTCGCAGGCGAAATAGAAGTGGCTTTCGCCGTGGAATACGGTTCGGAGATCGAGCTTACCGCCAGCCTTTTCAGTGTTTTCCAGGAGATCAACCTTCCCTTGAATACCTGGCCCTACCTGCGAGCGTTCGTCGGGGATGCCTTCGCCAAGATGGGTTGGTCTCCGCTTGCTCTGCCCACGTTCAAGACCGGCAACAAAACTGAGGATAGCTAGACCTCCGTAAGTCCGCTGCTTGAAGGAGATCCGATGGATGTCTTCGCCCTGCGAAACCGGGTTGTCAAAGAGTACCAGGAGTACGTCGAGAGCTTTGTTCGTGTCCTAGATTCCCGCATTGACGAGTTTGTCCGAGAGCAGCTTGCCGCGGGTGAGCTGTGGCCGGACGCGGTCCTGCAACTCAACCCCGCCTACAAGCCAACAGACACGCTTGGTGAGCTGGCCGCAGCGGGAGTTGTGAGGCCCCAGACGGCCCACTTTTTCGGTGAGAACATCAGGCTACATCGTCACCAGCGTGACGCCCTGGCAGCCGCTCAGCGCAACGAACCCTACGTTGTCTCCACGGGCACCGGCTCAGGCAAGAGCCTGACCTACCTGGTGCCAATCTATGACGCAATCCTCCAGGCTGAGCCTGAGCGGCACTCCGTCCGGGCAATCATCGTTTACCCCATGAATGCCCTGATCAACAGTCAGTACAAGGCTCTTGAAAACTACGCGAAGAACTTCCCCACGTCTCCCGTCACGTTTGGCAAGTACACGGGCGAGACCAAGGTCGACGACCGGCCCGCCATTCTTAACGATCCGCCGCACATTTTGCTCACGAACTACGTGATGTTGGAGTACATATTGACGCGGCCCGCAGAGCGGTCACTTCTGGAAACCGCCACGCACGACTTGCGATTCCTCGTGATGGATGAGCTCCACTTCTATCGCGGACGTCAAGGCGCCGATGTCGCCATGCTCCTCCGGCGGCTACAGCAACGCGCCGGACACGACCTTCAGGTAATCGGCACGAGCGCGACTGTCGCGACCGAGGGCAACCGTGACCAGCGCCGTACGGTGATCGGCGAGGTTGCTACGCGTCTTTTTGGTGTCCATGTTCCGCCTGCCAACGTGATCGATGAGACGCTGCAGCGCTTGACCAGCGTGCCTGCGCCAACCAATGCCACGACCTTGCGCGCCGCCGTCCTCGCCGACCCGCCGACGCCCACTCGCGAGTCGGTCACGGCGCACCCACTCTGCGCATGGATTGAGGAAGCCTTCGGCATCGCGCATTCGGTTGACGGATTCGTCAGACGAGAGCCGGAGACCTTCGAGGGTGCCGTCAAACGCCTAGCGACTGAGACTGGCCTTGAAGAGCCGCGCTGCCGACAAAGCCTGCACGCCGCCCTTGACGCCGGCAACGCCGCGACTCTCCAAACTGGCGAGCCGGTATTTGCCTTCCGTCTCCACCAGTTCCTTTCGTCCGGCAGCAGCGTCTACTCCACCCTCGAAACTCCAACGGACCGCGTCCTTACCATGGAAGCACAGTACAAAGTGGACGGCGACCGGGTTCTGTATCCACTCGCCTTCTGCCGCCAGTGCGGCCAAGAGTACTACCTCGTCTCCCTCGACGACGAGGGCGGCGAGACGTTAGTCCCTCGATCGCCCATGGTGGGCGCTGCCGATGAGGACACTCCCGGAGAAGGAGGCTTCTTCGCGCTCGAAGATGGCGGCCTTTGGCGCGATGACGACGACGAGCTCCCTGACTTCTGGTTCGATGAACTCAAGAGCGGGCGTCGTATTAAGAGAGGCTACGGGAGCCATCGCCCACGCGAGTACTTTGCGAACCCCGATGGCTCGGTCTCGACCGGCGGTAGCGGAGTCCGCGGGTGGTTCCAAGCGCGCCCGCTCATGCTGTGCCTGCGCTGCCGCGCCGCCTTCGACCTCCGCAGCACGAGCGATTTTCGCAAGCTGTCTTCGCTCAGCCAGACCGGCCGTTCCACAGCCACGACCGTCGTGGTAAATGCGGCTGTCGCGGGCATGAGGCAGGACTCGACCGTCGAGGCCGAGGCGCGCAAGATTCTCAGCTTCACCGACAATCGCCAGGATGCCTCGCTTCAGGCTGGGCACCTCAACGATTTCGTCCAAGTGGCGCAACTGCGCGCCGGGGTGGTCGCTGCAATTGAGCGCAACGGAGGCCTCACTTTCGACCGCCTGGGGCCCGCTGTATTTGAGGCTATGAACCTCCAGCCAGGCGATTTCCTGCAAGCGCCGGTACCCGTGGGTTCACCAGGCTACAATCAGGGTCGGCGTGCGATGGAAGACCTGCTAGAGTACAAAACGATGGAGGATCTCGGCCGCGACTGGCGAGTTACCCAGCCAAACCTGGAGCAGGTCGGCCTCCTGAAAATCGAGTACGAAGGTCTAAGAGAACTTGCATACGATGACAACCTGTGGCGCGGCCTTCCTGCAATCGCCGATGCCAGTCCGACAAACCGGGAAGTGGTGCTTCGCGCTTTTCTCGACCATCTCCGTATGCAGCTGGCCATCGAGTCCGATGCGCTTACCCAAGATTTCACCCGCCGTCTGGTCAGGAACACGGGCCAGTGGTTGCGCGAACCCTGGGCTCTTGGCGAGCGCGATCGCCTGCCTCTGCGCTCCATCGCGCTTCTTCCAGGCGTCCAGCCTGATCATCAGGAGGCATTACGGAGCGTAGCACGGCTCGGCGCAAGGTCCGCCGTGGCGCGCTACTTGCGCTCGCACTGGACCTGGAACATCGAACAAAACCTAGACGGCCACCAAGCAGACAACCTCGTCAGGGGCATCGTTGAACGTCTGAAGGGTCACCTGCTTTACGTCGAGAAAAGGGGCGCTGAGAACCATGGTGTGCGTCTCCTCGCCGGCGCGTTACGCTGGACGTCAGGGCCGGGCAATGTGCCAGCCCCCGACCCTGTGCGTTCTCGTGCCCTCTACCTGCGGCGTGAAATCCCCGGTGCTGCGCCAAATCGCTTTTTCACTCAACTCTATGGACAGGCAGCAAGCCGATTAAAAGGAATGCTCGCTCGCGAGCACACCGGTCAGATTCAGAGCGAGAGACGGGTTGACCGTGAGATAAGGTTCGGAACCGGCGAACTTCCAGCCCTGTTCTGTTCTCCCACTATGGAGTTAGGCGTCGATATCCGCGACCTCAATGCCGTCCACATGCGCAACGTGCCGCCCACGCCAGCGAACTATGCCCAGCGCAGCGGTAGGGCAGGTCGTGGCGGCCGGCCTGCATTGGTGGTTACCTTCGCGGCCCAGGGAAACGTTCACGACCAGTATTTCTTCCGACGCCGTAATCGCGTAATCGCTGGTGCGGTAACCCCATCCCGTATGGACCTGCGGAATCCAGAGCTTGTCGAGGCCCACCTATATGCAACCTGGCTCGCGACCGTGGGCCAGCCTCTTGGCCGTGGAATGGCTGACATTCTCGATCTCGGCGCTTCAGGTTATCCGATCCAGGCCGACGTAAGCGCACAGATTCGCGACCCTCGCTACGAAGTTCCGGCTCTAGAGGCTGCTCGTGACGTGATTGCCCGCGCCCCCGAGTTGAGAGACGCCTGGTGGTTTAGCGAAAAATGGCTTGAGGACAAGATGCGGCAGGCCACCGAGAGCTTCGACCATGCCTTCAAACGCTGGCGAGAGACCTTTCAGGCAGCAGTTGAGATGCGGGATTCGGCGCGAAAGGCCATGGATTCGCCAACAGCACCGAGGAAGGAACGGGAAGCTGCAGAGCAACGTCAACGGGAAGCCCTGCGCGAAATTGACCTCCTCCTGAACAGAACGACCCACCTGGAAGCCGACTTCTACCCTTACCGTTATCTGGCTTCCGAGGGTTTCCTTCCCGGCTATAACTTCCCGCGTTTGCCAGTGCGGGCTCTCGTCAACGTAGGCAGTGAGTCTGAGGCAATCGACAGAGCGCGATTCCTCGGTCTCGCTGAATTCGGACCCCATAACGTCATCTACCACGAGGGCCAGAAGCATAGAATCGAGTCGGCGATTCTTCCCCAGAACGGCATCGAAGAGAGGTTTCGGCAGGCTCGCTTATGCCTTGAGTGTGGCTATGCCCACTCTGATGATTCGCTAACGGCTGACCTGTGTGAGCATTGTGGCACACGCTTCGACGGCCAGAACTCCCTACTGCCCCAGCGTCTCTTGGAACAGCCAGTGATGCGGACAAGAGCCCGCGAACGAATTTCATCTGACGAAGAGGAACGCCTTCGTAATGGGTATCACATCACGACCCATTTCCAGTTCATTCCGCCCTGGCGTCCGCGCAGGGCATCTGTTAGTGAGCCGGGTGGAGCGACCGTCCTCGCAGTCTTATCCGCTCCCGCTGGCGTACTCTGGCGAATCAACCATGGCTGGCGTCAAGGAGACCACACTGGCTTCACAATCGATCCTCAGGACGGCCGCTGGCAGAGCCAGCCAGGACAGCCCGATGGCGAGGACGATCCGATCGGTCCACAGCCTGTTCCAGCCGTTAAACCGTTCGTGAAAGATAACCGTAACGTGCTCCTCCTCCGGCCAGAGGTCGATGCACCGTCGCTGTCCTTCCAGTACACGCTGCTCCACGCCTTGAAGCGTGCCATCCAACTTGTGTATCAAGTCGAGGAACAGGAGGTCGCTGCGGAGCTAATTGGCCGCGGCACCAACCAGCGCCTGCTTCTGTGGGAGGCGGCCGAAGGGGGAACCGGTGCTTGGGAGCGGCTCCTCGAAGAGCGAGATGGGTTCGCTCAGCTGGCTCGGAAGGCCCTCGAGTTGTGTCACTTTGACCCCGCGACAGGTGCCGAGGACTCGGAGTATGCCACCAGCTGCGCTTTAGCGTGCTACGAATGCCTTCTGAGCTACGCCAACCAGCAGGAACAGCGCTACCTCGACCGACACATCGTGCGGGACTTTCTTCTTCGACTCGCCGAGTCTGTCACGTCAGAACCAGTGCACGGACGGACGAGGGAGGAACAGTATGAATGGCTTCTGAGCGTCTGCGACCCTGCATCCCCACATGAGAGGCGCTTCCTCCAATTCCTCCACGAACTTGGCTACCACTTGCCAACCGAAGCCCAGAACCGGCCGGAAACAGACCTCGCGACGCAGCCGGACTTCTATTTTGCACGCGACGACGTCCCTGGCGCCTGTGTCTTCGTCGACGGCGCCGATCATCAGCAGCCGGTGCGTAAGGCAGCCGACAATCAGGTGAGGAATGCTCTGGCCAATCGGGGCTACAGGGTGATTGTTATCCGCGCCGACCAGCCATTCGAGACGCAAGTGCACGCCGATCCGGACATATTTGGACGGGCTTCTTCGGACTAGCTTAGATCACGACAGTAAGGCCGCTCAAATTGCAGACCATTCGATATCCCCACATCGTGTTAGTCCTGGCGGTCGGCGTCCATAGACTCTGACGAGCAGAAAGACTGTCCGTGAAATAACCTGACCCCACGAAGATTGAGCATCGGGTAGTGCTGCTAGTACACACCTGGGAAGGGTCAAGCAGCTTAGGCAAGACAATCAGTAGTTGTAATTTCGCACTGGCAGGAGAAAGAGTTTGAACCGAAGTGCAAACGCACAGGAATCTTTGTTGACCAGGAACTTTATCCTGGTATGTATGGTGGGCATCACTAGTTTTGGCGGGGTGTCGCTGCTGGTGCCTACCCTTCCCTTCTACGTTATCGAAATCGGCGGCACCACCGCAGACATAGGCTTCGTCGTAGCTGTCTTTGCCGCCGTCTCCATACTCATCAGACCTTTTGCCGGCAGGGCCTCTGATATCTACGGCAGCAAACTGATTATGCTGGTAGGCGGCCTGGTTACCCTTGTGTCCTCTGCTCTCTACCTGTGGCCTGTCGAGATCCCAGTGTTTTCCGCTGTGAGGGCCTTTCATGGCATTGGTCTGTCTATTCTGAGCACGGGCGCCTTTGCATATATGGCTGATGTTGCTCCACCTTACCGTAGAGGAGAGGCTATGGGCCTCTTTGGTATGTCCATGAGCCTGTCCTTCGCGGTCGGTCCACTATTTGGGTCCGTGATCCAGTCGAACTTTGGATTCACACCGCTTTTTCTCTTCCTGGTCCTCTCCTCACTCATTGCGCTTCTTTTCGCTTATTTAGCAGCGCCTACAGCTAGGGCAGGGTCCCAAGGGGTCCCTTCACTTAGCCTAGGCGCTTTAATAAACAAGGAAGCACTTATCCCTGGTATACTTCTATTCTGCATGGCCACATCCTTCGCCCCCATGGCGACGCTGCTCCCATTGTTTGCTAAAGAGCGTTCCTTAGGAGACCCGGGGGTCTACTTTTTCGTTCAAGCGTGTAGCATATTCGGTTCTAGGTGGTGGGCGGGCAGCCTGTCGGATAAATATGGGCGCATGGCGGTGATTGTGCCGTCGTTGCTGCTGGTCGCCGTGGGGGAAGCAGTCCTTGGCCTATCACTATTCACCTGGATTTTTTTGACCGCCGCAGCTATTCACGGCGCGGGGGTCGGGGCTCTGCAACCCACGGTTTTGGCCTTGGCCATTGACCGGGCCGATGAACGCTCCCGCGGCGCAGCTATGGCCACTGTCAATATTTTCCTAGACTTTGGATTCGCGATCGGGTCTTTGGCCATGGGCAACTTGGCCCCCTACACCGGCATCGCCCCGTTATACCTGAGTGAGACGGGCGTAGTCCTGTTTGGAATGTTTGTATTCGTGATGTTCATGAGGCGGGAGAAAAGGTCTCAGGTGGAGGCTGTCGTTCCCAGGTGAACAAAACATTATTCATTGATTGGGAGTAGGTATCCTTCTTGTCAATCTGGGTAGCCCCACACTCCGCAAGCAGTTGCACAAGCTCGGCACGGCGGCCATCCAGAGCTCACGCAGGGAGCCCAGGAGGCTTGATCTGGCCGGACTAGGCGAGTGAACAGTATGGGCCGCAGCATGCAGTACTATCGCAATTGGTGGAAGAGCTACGCGGTGACTCTTCCACGGGACGAACTTAAATTGCCTCCATCACTACGGGGACATGGTGATGGTTTGAAACACTTGCAAATAGTAGGCTGATAAACGAGGCTTGTAGAGGACAACCTCCACGGTGTTCCTCGGTCAGTGAACGGCCTCCCGAAAATGGAGAGGGCAATGCACAAAGGAAAACAAGTCGCTCAGAAGAAACATCGTTTGAAAGCCAGGAAACTACGTGAACGACGAGGTCCCGCTCCTCCAGCAGCTAGGCTTGTTCCGCTGCCGAAGCGCTTCGTAAATGAGACTGAGACCGCCACGGATCAGATTGCAGTTCCTGTTCCAGACCTGCTGCCTAGCACGCCAAAGCGGACTCGCCGCAAGACAGCTCCGACGCCCTCGGATCCCGAGCACAATTAACGACTCTACTCCCTTCTAGCGCCACAGGTAGGAAGAGCTTGGTGCACCCAATTAGTTGCTTTCTCGCTTGTCTTCGCTCGAAGCCCGACCCCATCCTGTATCGGCGTCTGTTTCCTAAGGAAGTGGCCGGTATTCTAATCGATCAACGACTTTCCTCCAGCCACTGGTTAAAGTGCGGCGCGCGCTTCTCGCGAAATGCAATACCGCCTTCTCGCGCATCCGGATGATGGTCGGAGACTGCAGTCTTGCTAGCGATGTCATCGAAGGCATGTAGCATGGACATTTCTGCGGCGTTATACATTGCCCGCTTCAGCAGCCGCATCGCGACCTGCGGGCCATTTGCGAGTTGCACCGCAAGCTCCATCGCCCGGTCCGTGAGTTGCCCCGGCAGGACGGCTTCATGCACGATACCCAGTTCTTTAGCTTCGCTGCCCGAGACAATGCGGTTCAGCATCACGAACTCCAGGGCCTTGGCCAGACCCAATGTCTGGACGAGTAGAAAGTGGCCCCCTTCGTCGGGCAGATAACCAAAGCGCAGCGTGCCGGACCCGATGCGCGCATCGGTAGCGGCAATGCGAAAGTCGCAGGAAAGGGCAAGGCTCAAGCCGGTCTGGATGGCGTACCCGTTGATAGCCGCTATGGAAAGTTTGTCGAGGTTCCGAATCGCGAGGTTCACGGTCTGGGAGAGCGTGCGGAGACCGTCATAGGTTCGAATGGGTGAGGCAGTCTGGCTCCGGGGGATATCGGGGACGAGTTGCTGTGCACCCGTGTAGTTCACTGCGTGCCCACTGATATCATCGCCGGCGGAGAAGGCGCGGCCCTGTCCCGTGAATACGACAACGCGGACCGCGTCGTCCATCTGCGCCTGCGTCAAAATCTCGACCAGGTCTCGCTTCATGGGCTGGGTGGTGCCGTTCATGCGCTCCGGTTGATTAAAGGTGATGAGAGCTATCCCCGGGTCGTGAAGCGCCACTTCAAAGCCGCGATACTTTCCTGTTTCCATGGTCCTCTCCTCCCAGTAATATGAATGGTGAAGCCCCGCCTGCGTTAATGCGGGCGTGGCTGGTAACCTTGATTGCGCCAGTATACTAAGTCGTTAGGCAAGCTTCCGCAAGCACCGTGTACGATGGGTCTTTCGCGACATATTGAGTTGTTCGCGGGCGATGCTAACGCTACTCTGTTTACCTAGAGAATCACCTTATTTGCGCGCAAGTCCTCGGTGGCATCATCAGAAAGGCCCAAGAGCTCTCGGAAGACAAAGTCATTGTGTTCGCCGAGTAAGGGAGCCGGAAAGTATCGCCCGTTGGGGCCGGGATTGAGGATGTAGGGCAGGCGCATCACCGGCTTGCGCCCCACAATTTGTTGCTCCAGCTCTACAAGCGTGCCGCGGGCGTTCAAATGCGAGTTCTCAAAAAGATCAAAGCTGTTGTGGCTCACGGCAGCGGAGACACCAGCCCGCTGCAAAAGGTTCATAGCTTCTGTGGCGTCCTGAGTCCTGGTCCATCCCTCCACGTAGCGGTCAAGCTCGTGGCGGTTCCGCCAGCGCCGGAACTGATCAGCAAAATGCGGATCCCGCGTCCATTCGGGCTCGCCGATGACCGCAGAGAAACGTTCCCACTCTTCTTGATTCTGAATGCCTATGGCCAGCCACCCATCGCCCTGGCAGCGGAAGCAGTTGTGGGGGGCAGCGCCGTGCTCGCTGTTGCCCTGTGGGCCCGCCACTCGCCCATTTACTGTGTAGTCCAGGAAGAACTCGGGGATCTGCGCCATGGTAGTCTCCGCCATGGCGATATCAATATGTTGGCCCTCACCCGTGCGTTTCCGGTGCCATAACGCCGCCAGCACCGCGGTGCAGAGGGTCGCCCCCGTGACCTGATCACTGAACCCTCCTCCCACTGCTCCGGCCTCCTCGCCCTCATATCCCGTTATGGAGTTAAGGCCGGTGAAGGCGTGTTGCAGCGCGCCGTAGGTGACATGACCCTTGTTGGGGCCGGTCTTGCCCAGGGCGCAACTCGAGACCATGATAATGTCTGGGCGTACCTTGCGCAGGTCCTCGTAGGCCAGACCCGCTTTCTCCATGGCGCCATAGGCAAAATTCTCGGTCACCACATCGCTGACGCTGATCAGCTTCAGCGCCAGCTCACGACCCTGGGGCTTGGTGAAGTCGATGGTGCAGCCGAGCTTGCTGTAGTTCAGGCCCCAGAAGGTAACGCTGTAGTTTTCACTGTCCGCGCCTGGAATCTCGGTGGGAGAGCTGCGGAATTGGTCGGGGCGGTAAGGGCCTTCAATCTTGATGACCCGGGCGCCCATGGCCCCAAGGTACTCCGTGGCCCGTGGGCCCGCTATCACCCAGGTAAAGTCGGCGATGGTGACCCCTTCCAGGGGCAATGGTCCCTCTGTCATGGTTGACCCTCCCTAAATGACCCCTAGCTCGAAAGCCGTGACCAGGTCCTCTCGGGCCAGGCCCAGGCGCTCCATCAGTACCTGCTCCGTGTGCTCTCCCAGCCTGGGTGCCGCTCGCTGCCCGTTAGGCATACCTTTAGGGAGCCGATAACGCCGGCCAGGAGCCAGCGCCTTCTCCCCGGAAGGGAGTGGCACCTCCTCAAAGAAGCGACGTTCTCGCATATGCTCAGAGTGCAGAACGTCGGCAACGGTATTGGTCGGGAAAGCCGGCACCCGTGCTCCCTGGAGGTTTTGGTACAACGTTTCTTTGGGGAACTGGATAGTCCACCCGCTCACGAATTCAGACAGTTCTTTGCGATTGGCGGTGCGCCCGGCCCTGGTGGAGAACTCAGGGCGGTCGGCCCAATCAGGGTTCCCCATAACTCCCACCATAGCCCGCCACATATGGTCCTGCATCGGGTTGATGGCGACGGTGCCGTCCGCTGCAGGATACAAAAAGCCGGCCTGCGCCTCGCCCCGGGGCGTAGACCGGCGCAAGAACGCCTGTCCGACCATACCCCCGGCTTGAAAGGAAGTCATCGCGTCTAGCTCTGAAGCATCGATCTCTTGGCCCTTCCCCGTGGTCTCCCGCGCGAACAAGGCGTGTAGGGTCGCCATGGCGCCGTATAGCCCTGCGATCATCAAGGCCTGGCGGCCACCGGGCTTTATGGGAGGCCTGTCGGGTTCCGTCACGGCGGGTGATGTGCCGCTGGCCAGGCCCGCGAGGTGAGTTGCGATGAGGTCACCGCCCTGGAAGTCACGGTAAGGCCCGTTGAGCCCAAAGGGCGTGAGATAGACCCCGATAAGGCGGGGGTTGGCCAGGCACACCTCCCGGTGGGAAAGCCGAAGGCGGTCCATCTGCGGAGCGGTACCGCCGTACACGAAGACGTCAGCGTCTTCCAGCAGTTTCAGGAACCACTCCCGCCCGGTTTCGCTCTTGAGGTCAAGGGTCACCCCTAGTTTGTTCATGTTCAAATAGTTGAACAGCAAGCTGTTGTCCGGCGCGGGCTCGTCGTGTGCAAAGGGGCCCTTCCTTCGGGCAGAATCGCCGAAGCCGGGTTGCTCCACCTTGATAACTTCCGCGCCCAGTTCCGAAAGGTGTTTGCCTACATACGGTCCTGAGACGAAGTCCGCGTACTCAATGATGCGGATTCCGCTCAAGACGCCTTCTGGCTGGCTGGCCATAACCTTACTCCCCTTTTTTGATGGCGCTTTCCTCCGACGTATGCTCTGGTATTTGTCGTATACCTCTACCTACCATGAAACGTTGGCTGCCGCTTCTCCATAAAAGCCGAAGCACTCTCGCGGAAATCATCCGTGAGATGGAGATTGAGACCGCCACTATACAGTCCAGCTGCACGGCCAAACTCTTCACTGAACCAACGCACCATACGAACGCTTGACCGCACCGAGAGCGGCGGGTTCTTCATTATCTCTTCGGCCAGTTCCTCCGCGGTCGCCATCAGTTGTTCCTGAGGAACTACGCGGTTAATCATTCCGTGGGCATATGCTTCTTCTGCAGAAACCGCTCGACCGGTGATTCCTATCTCATTGGCAAACCGGTCACCAGTCATGAACCAGGTCATGACCCAGCCACCAGCACCTCCGATTCCTCTGCGCAACTCGGTGAACTGCAACTGCGTTCCTGCTGCAGCCACCAAAAGGTCACATCGCATCGCCATGCCGTAGCCTGCGCCATAAGCGTAGCCGTGTATTGCACCGATGACGGGTTTCCAATTGACGGTGTGGCTCAGACCTCCGCCGCTGGTGCCTCTTCCGGCAGGGCCGCCCAGACGGATGAGCTCCTCCCGCGACCTAAGCTGGCGCTGTTTCACGTCAGCACCGGAGCAGAACGCCCTTCCAGAGCCGGACAGAATAGCGACGTGTGCCTCTGGGTCCGCGTCGAACTCGAACCATGCGTCGTTGAGTTCTTTAGCCATGGTGTCGTTCAATGCGTTGAGAATCTGAGGACGATTCAGAGTGACGTATACGATCTTCCCCTTCTTCTCATATAGGATTGTCTCGTAGGTTGGCATGATATCCTCCTTGATTAGCTGATGATTGATACTACTAGATTTGCTGTTCTTGCGCCACATCTGATTGGTGGAGATCGGTGCCCCCTGGCA
>Ga0082335_1002776_pt1 | contig 31268 bp, 31 predicted proteins | sample Subgrocontami58m_FD_72375 | JGI IMG/M metagenome (GOLD analysis project Ga0082335, IMG submission 72375) | Subsurface groundwater microbial communities from S. Glens Falls, New York, USA - GMW37 contaminated, 5.8 m (SPADES assembly) (version 2) ...
GACCAACGTTCGCCCGGAGGTAGCCGCCCGGGCCGTTTCGGCCGAAGTCACGGCGATCGATGCGCACGCGCGCTGGCCGATTCTGTTCCTGCTGGGGTCCGCCCTGGGCTGGCTGGTGATCAGCGGTGTTTTGGCGCTCATCACGTCGATCCAAGTGCATTCGCCGGCCTACCTGGCGGATTGTCCCTGGCTGACGTTCGGCCGGGCGCAGGCGCTGCGGGAAACGGCTTTTGTATACGGCTGGGCGGCCAATGCCGGCCTGGCAATCGCGCTGTGGGTGCTGGGCCGGCTCGGCGGTTATCCGTTGCGCGCGCTCAACTGGGCGGTGGTCGGCACCCTGTTTTGGAACGTGGGCGTCGCCGTTGGGCTGGTGGGCATCGCGACCGGCGACATGACCTCGTTCAGCCTGTTGCAACTGCCGCGTTACGTCCAGCCGCTGCTCGCGTTTGCGTATGCCGCGATCGCCATCCCGGGCGTGCTCGCGTGGGGCGGACGTCGCACCGAGGGCACCTATGCTGCGCAATGGTACGGCGTCGCGGCCCTGTTTCTCTTCCCGTGGCTGCTGATTGGCGCCCAGGCGGTGCTCGGGTGGTTCCCGCTGCGCGGCACCGCGCAGGCGGTGGCGGCCGGGTGGTACGCCCAGGGAGCCTGGACGCTGTGGCTCGCGCCGCTGGCCTTGGCCGGCGCTTATTACATCCTGCCGAAAATCACCGGCCGGGTCGTGCCAACGTACGAGTCGGCGCCGCTGGGATTCTGGACGTTGATTTTTGCGGGAGCATGGACCGGCGGCCGCCACCTGATCGGCGGCCCGGTGCCCGCGTGGGTTCCCACGATGGCGGTCGTCGCGAGCGGCTTGCTCACGTTTCACTACCTCGTCATCGCGCTGAACTTCCGTCCGATCTTCGGTGCCCGCGGCACGGCGGCAAAGTTCATCCGCTTCGGCCTCGTGGCGTACCTGCTGACCGGCGGGCTCGAATTCCTCACGGCATTCCGCGGCATCGCGGTGCAGACGCAGTTCACCTTCCTGTCCACCGCGATTGAGCAACTGGGCCTCTACGGCGGTATCTCGATGCTGCTCTTCGGCGCGATTTATTACATGGTGCCGCGGCTCACCGGCAACGCCTGGGCCTCCACGGGATTGACCGTCGGCCACCGCGTGCTGGTCATGGCCGCGGTCGTGCTGCTGGTGGTGACGCTCGCCGTCGCGGGCGGTTCGCAAGCCGCCGACCTGCTCGACCCGAAGATCGGCTTGGGTGACATTTACGGCCGGATCCGTTTGGCGCTCCTGCTTTCGAGCGGCGCCGAGCTGCTGCTGCTCGCGGCGAACCTGCTGCTGCTGGTGAACTTTTGCCGGACCGCTTGTGTTTGCCGTACGGATACGGCAACCGCCCCGTTGTTCCAGGAACCGGGAACGCTGGAGGTCCACGTGTCATGAAGAACGGCCTCGTGTTTTTCCTCGGGGTGTTTGCCGCGCTGGCCATCTCCTTCGCCGGGATCGTGCTCGGTTCGCACGCGCAGCTCGGTCGCCTCGCGCCGTATTTCGACGAGAACGAGGGGCAGGCGTTCCCGCTGCGCACGGCCGGCATCGCGACGCGCGGACAGTACGTCTACGCGGATCTCGGCTGCGCGGCGTGCCACACGCAGCAGGTGCGGCGGCCGGACTTTGGCAGCGACCAGGCGCGCGGGTGGGGCGAGCGGCAGAGCGTGGCGCGCGACTACATTCATCAGCCGCGGCCCCAGTTGGGCGCCTCCCGGCTGGGCCCGGACCTCGCGAACCTGGGTGGACGCAAACCCACTCCGCCGACGGAGGCTGATCTCTACAAGTTGCTGTACGAGGGCTCGCCGCGTCATCCCGCCTACCAGTTCCTTTTCGATCGCCGCGCTGTTACCGGCGAACCGTCGCCGCGCGCGGTACAGGTCGAGGCCGGTCGGCAGATTGTGCCGACCGAGCGCGCGCAATCGCTCGTCGCCTATCTCCTGAGTCTGAATACGCCGTACGATTACCCGGAGGCGCGGCCGGTGCAGCCGCCGGCGAAGCCCGCGGCGAACGCTCCGGCGCCCGAGAAGCCCGCCGTCACGCCCATCCCGGCGGCCGCGCCCGACGAGAAGCAGCCGCTGCCAAAGAAATGATGCCTCCTGCCCAGCCCGACCCGCGCATCGACCAAGCGGCCGTCACGGACGAGAGCCTGCTCGCCGCGCACGAAAAACTCCTCGGCAAGCAGCCCGACGAGAAGGCGCGCTATCGTCTGTTGCCGCTCGCCATGCTGTTTCTGTTCAGCGGCCTGATCTTTTTCGGCGGTACCTACCTTGGCCGTTATGCCGGACACTTCAGCCCGCAGGTGTACAACGAGAATGCCAAGCCACCGAAGCCGGGCGAAGTCCAGAAGGCGCCGCCCGCCGATCCGCTCGTCGTGGGCAAGACGGTTTACAATGGGGTTTGCATCGCCTGCCACCAGCCGACCGGCCAGGGCCTGCCTCCGGCGTTTCCCCCGCTCGCCGGTTCGGAGTGGGTGATGGGCTCCGAGGAACGGGCGATTCGGATCGTCCTGTACGGATTGCAGGGCCCGATCAAGGTCAAGGGCACCGATTACATGAACGTGATGCCGGCGGCCGGCCCGGGCTCCAGTTTCAATCTCAGCCCGGAAAAGGTCGCGGCCGTGCTCACCTACGTCCGGCAGGAGTGGGGCAACAAAGCCGGCGCCGTTGCGCCGGAAAAGGTCACGGAAATCCGCGGCAAGGAAGGCAATCGCGCCCCGATGACCGTCGCGGACTTGGAGAAGCTGCCCTGAGGTTTCCGCCGAGGGCGGAAACCTTATTCATTCGGTTTTGGCGGAGCAAAAACCTCGCCGAGTTTCTTTCCGGGGACGAGGTAGCCTTGGACGTAGTCGCGCACCGCTTCGCTGAGCGGCGTCAGCGCGCGCGTGTAGCCGGTCTCACGCAGCTTGGCGATTTCCGCCCTGGTATAGTATTGATATTTCCCGCGCAGCGCCTCGGGCATGTCGATGAACTCGATCTCCGGCGACCGGCCGAGCGCCGCGAAAATCGCCCGCGTCAACGTCAGCCAGGTGTTCGCCTCGCCACTGCCGAGGTTGTACACGCCGCCTGCGCTGGTTGCGGTATCCGCAAAGTGGATCGTCATCGCCACCGCGTCCTTCACGTAGAGGAAGTCGCGCTGCTGCTCGCCATCCTTGAACTCCGGCCGGTGGCTTTTGAACAACTGCACGCGTCCGGTCGCCAGAATCTGCTGATAAGCCTTGTTCACCAGCGAACGCATGTCGCCCTTGTGATCCTCGTTGGGACCGAAGACGTTGAAGTACTTCACGCCGACGATCCGCGGCAGCCAGCCGACGCGCTGCGCATGCAGGTCGAAGAGGTGCTTCGAGTAGCCGTACATGTTCAACGGCCGGAGTCGCGCGAGGTCGGTGTCGCGATCATCCATGCCCTGCGCCCCGTCGCCGTAGGTCGCGGCCGACGACGCATAAATGAACCGCGAGCCTTGCGCGAGCGACCACGCCGCGAGCTCCTTCGTGTAGGCGAAATTGTTGTCGGCGAGGTAGGCCGCGTTCTTCTCCGTCGTCGCGGAGCACGCCCCGAGGTGGAACACCGCGGAAAACTTGCCGAACCTCGCGGTGTTTTGCGCGAGGTGCGCGCGAAAATCGGCCGCGTCCAGGTAATCGGCGAAGCGCAGCGGCACGAGGTTCTTCCACTTTTCGTCCGAACCGAGAAAATCGGTCACGACGATGTCCGAATGCCCGCGCTGGTTCAGCGCCCAAATCAAGGCGCTGCCGATGAAGCCCGCGCCACCGGTGACGAGAATGCGGCCGTCGAGTGCGCTCATGCGTCCTGCGAAAGCTCCTTCGACCGCGCGGTGGCGGCGAGCACCGTTTCGCGAATCAGCGCGCGGAAATCCGCCGCCTTCATCCGTTGCAGCCCGGCGTAAGTCGTGCCGTTCGGTGAAGTGACCTGGTCGCGCAGCGTCTCCGGGTCGATTCTCTTGCGCGCGAGCAATCGCGCCGATCCGAGCAAGGTCTCGACGGCGAGTTTTTCCGCCGTCGCCCGGCTGAGTCCGGCGGCCACCCCCGCGTCGCGCAACGCCGCCGCGAACTCGAAGACATACGCCGGTCCGCTGCCGCTCAGGCCCGTCACGGCGTCGAGATCCGCTTCCGGCACCTCGACCGATTCGCCGAGCGCGTCGAGCAGCTGGCCCACCACCGCGCGATCGTCGGCCGCGAGCGGATCGCGCGCGCACCAGGCGGTGATGCCGGCGCCGATTTGCCCCGGCGTGTTCGGCATGGTGCGGACGATGTTGCGCGCGCGCGCGAACACCTTGCCCAGGCTGGAGATCTTTTTGCCGGCGAGAATCGAAACGATCAGCCTGCCCTGCGTGAGGCCGGCCAGCCGGGGATCCGCGCTGCCCAGATGCTGGGGCTTGAACGCGACGACCAGCGTGCCCGCGTCCGTGAGCAGCTCTTCGAGCGAGCGCGCCACGCCGATGCCCGTGCGCGCCTGCAGTTTCGCCGCCGTGTCGTCGTCGCCGCCGAGGCAAATCAGTTCCGCGGCACTGGCCGCATGCTTGGCCAGCAACCCGTCGACGATTGCGCCGGCCATGTTGCCGGAACCGAGGAAAGCGATTTTGCGCATCCGGAAGTGAAAGTGAAAGTGAAGGTGAAAGTGAAGACCTATACAGAGCGTCAGAAGTCGCTGGCCATGGCCGGCGCTCGTGTAGCGGCAGGCGTCCCTGCCTGCCGACTGTAACGCAGTAAGGCCGGCAGGCACGGAGGCCTGCCGCTACGCTGCGACTTCTGACGCTCTGTATAGCTGGCTTCGTCTGCCATCACTTTCACTCTCAGTCATCGCTGGATTTCCTCACCTTTTTCTCCACGGGATGCATCAGGATCGCCGTGCCCCCGCCTCCCGCCGTGTCGGCCAGCGTGACTTCACCCCCGAGATTGCGCAGCGCGTGCCGCGCCACCGTGAGCCCCATGCCGACGCCCACGGTGTTCTTCGTGCTCACGAACGGCTCGAACATCTTGTCGCGGATGTCCGCGTCGATCCCGTGCCCGTGATCGGTCACGCGGATCTCGACGAATTTCCCGTCCTCCGGCTTTTCCACCAGCCGGGTGTGAATCGAAATCGGCCGGGGATCCGTGGGCTTGTTGTCGTACGCTTCCCACGCGTTGATCAGCACCTTCGCCAAGACTTCCTCGACGATCTCGTAATTGGTGTCGATCAGCAGGTCGCCGAGCGGGTTGTCGATCGTGACGGGCGCGGTCAGCCGGTAATCCTCGTGAAAACGCGCGATGCCGCCCTCGAGCAGCTTTTGCACCGCGGCCTTGATCAGCGGCGGCCGCGACTTCACCACGAGTGTGCTCAGTTGCTTGATGATGGAAACGATCCGCTGCACGGCATCCTCGACGTGCTGCGCGTTCTTCTTCACCTGCTCGGGCTTGTCGTAGTACGCCTTGACCAGATCGAGATAACCGATGACGACGCCGAGCAGGTTGTTGAGATTGTGGGCGATGCCCTGCGTCACCGCGCCGATGGTCGCGGCCTTCCGCGATTCCTCCAAACGTCGCGTGAGATCCACCACCTGCCGGTTGATCGACACAAACCGCAGCTGCGTTTGCACGCGGGCGAGCGTTTCATCGAGGTCGATCGGTTTCGTGATGTAGTCGACGGCACCCACGCCCAAGCCTTCGATTTTGCTCTCCTTCGTCGTGCGCGCCGTGATGAAGATCACGGGAATGCCCCGCGTGTCGTCGCTGGCCTGCAAGCGCTGGCACACCTCGATCCCGTCCATGTCGGGCATCATCACGTCCAGCAGGATGAGGTCCGGCTTCTCCTTCCGGACGTGCTCGAGCGCCTCCAGCCCGTTGTAGGCGGCGATGATGCGGATGCCTTCGCGCTCCAATTTCCGCTTCAGCAGCTGGACGTTGATCGGCTGGTCATCGACGACCAAAATCGAAGGGGCGGCCATGTCTCGGTGAGGAAAGCGATTCTGGCGAGGGGGCGCAAGTGTGGACGAAATGGTAGATCCGGCCTGCCGCTGGGCGCACGGACCGAGGCGCGAGCGAACCGCCACCAACGATCGTTGGCACCGATGCAACCCGGCCGGCGAAACTGCGCCTACGCCGGCGCTCGCTGGCGCAGTCGATACGCCTTCACCGTGTTTTTCATCAGCATGGCGACAGTCATCGGGCCGACGCCGCCGGGCACCGGGGTGATCTTGGCGGCAAGCGGCGCGACTTCGTCGAACTTCACGTCGCCCGTCAGCCGATACCCGGTCTTTTTCGTCGCGTCCGGCACGCGGTTGATGCCGACGTCGATTACAATCACCCCGGGCTTCACCATGGCTGCCGTAACGAAATCGGCGCGACCGATCGCCGCGATGAGCACGTCGGCCTGGCGCGTGATGGCCGGCAGGTTGCTGGTCGCCGAGTGGCAGATGGTGACAGTGCCGTTGGCGCCGGCCTTTTTCTGCAGGGCGAGCAGCGCGACGGGTTTTCCCACAATCAGCGAACGGCCGAGCACCACCACATGCTTGCCTTTCAGGTCCACGCCACTGCGGGCGAGCAGTTCCATGATTCCGGCCGGCGTGCAGGCGACGAAGCCCGTCTCATCCTCCTGGGCAACTTTGCCGAGATTGAGCGTGTTGAAGCCATCGACGTCCTTTTCCGGGGCGACGCGGCGGAAGACCGCGACCTCAGCGATGTGCTTGGGCAGCGGCGACTGCACGAGAATGCCATCGACGGTGGCGTCGGCATTCAGCTCGTCGATGAGTTTGAACAGTTCAGGCTCGGTGATCGAAATGGGCGGCAGGATCACGCGACTCGTCACGCCGATTTCCGCCGCGGTTTTCTCCTTCTTCTTTACATAGGAGACCGACGCCGGATCTTCGCCGACGCGCACGAGTGCGATGCACGGCGGGCGACCGCTGAGCGCGCCCACTTCGGCCTTCAATTCGGCAATGATTGCCGCCGCGATTTGGTTTCCGTCGATGAGATCCATGCCAAGGGTAAAGTAGCGAGTAGCGGGTAGCGGCTAGCGAGTAGAAAACGGTCGTGTTCGCGAGCACGCGCTCGTGATGCTCACTCCGCACGACCCGCCACGCGCTACTTCAACTGCAGCGTCTCGACCTGAATCACGATGTCCTTGCCGTCGGGCGTCGGCTTGGCCGCGCCGAAGACCACGACGTTGTGATCCACGTATTTTTCGATCTGCTCCGTCTGCAGTAATTTTGAAATGTCGACGTAGGCGTACCGTTTCCCCGCGTCATCGTTCAGCGCATAGTCGTACGGCCGGCGCGGCACGAAGGGGCGGCGCGTGGAGACAAACTTTCCGGCGAATTGTCGCGGGAGCGTGCTGCTGCCGCCATCGCCAAGATTCACCATCGTCGCCGGCTGGCCTGAGCTGGCCACGCCATACACGCCCGGCGCCACGGGCGCGGGCGACGGCGCGGCAGGCGGCGTTGCCGCCGTGGCCGGAGTCGTCGCGATGGGCGGCGTGTAACCGGGGGTGCCGCCGACGCGAATGTAGCCAGTGAGTTTTTTCTCGAGGCTGATTTGCGTCCACTTGCCGCGCAGGCCGGTGATGGAGGTCTTGTCGTCCTTTTGCGCGACGGCGAGCACGCCCGCGTCCAACTTCGGGGCCAGCCGGATGTTCGCCCCGGGTTTCACATCGAGGCTCTTCGCGAGATCCTTGTTTTCAACATAGCCTTCGAACGGGCCCGGCAGTTCGACCGCCATCCACCCGGCTGGCGTGCTGGACAGGGCCGTGACGGCGGGCGTCGGTTCGGTGCCGGCTTTGAGATAAGTAATCGCCGGCGAAGACGCGTCCGGCTTCGTGTGCACCGCGGTGGTGCTGGTGAGCGGCGCTGCGCCCGCCGCGACGGTCGCGGCGCAAAGGAGAAGGGTGAACGAGACGGATTTAGTCTTCATCAACAAGCGAAGGAGAGGAACGGTCGGCCGCCGGCGCCGCGTAGGCTTCGTACGCGGCGCGCGGGGTGCGTGGATTGTGAAAGAGTGCTACGACCTCCTTCGTAGAAAGGACTTTCCCCGCCCGCAACGGGATTCCCTTCAACTGGAACGCGCCGATCTGGTACCGCCGCAGCCGCTTCACGTCGAAACCGAGCGTGGTGAAGAGCTGCCGAATCTCGCGCTTCTTCCCGTGATGCATGTGCACGTCGAGGTCGGTCGAAGCCTGGCTGGCGTCCGCGTTGATCAGCGCCGCCCGCTCCACTTTCAACCGTTCGCCCTCGATGATGACGCCGCGCACGAGCTGCGACAGCCGCGTCGAGGGGAACGGCTGCTTCAGCACGACATGGTAACGCTTGGTGACGACGCGCGAGGGATGCATCAACCGGTTCGCCAAGTCGCCATCGGTGGTGAGGATCACCAGGCCTTCGCTGTCGAGGTCCAGCCGGCCTGCACAGAAGAAGCGGTATTTCGAGAACTCCCGCGGCAGGAGTTCAAAGACGGTGGCGGCGTGGTGCGGATCGTCATTCGAGCACACGAGCCCGCGCGGCTTGTGCACCGCAACGGTGATGCGCGGCTGCGTGGTCGCCCGGGCCGGCTTCCCGCTGACGGTCACCTTGTCCACGCCGGGCGTCACTTTCTGACCGAGGGTCGCCACCTTCCCGTTGACCCACACTTCGCCCTGCGCGATCAGCGCTTCGGCGGACCGGCGGGAACAAATGCCGGCATCGGCCATGAATTTCTGGAGGCGAACAGGGTCCATGCGGGAATATCGAGGGGAAGACTGAGGGACGAAAGGCTGAACCGCAAACTCGCTCTTGCTCAGCAGAATCCCAGCGCTTCAGCTCTCGGTCTTTCGCCCCATGTCCAGCCTACCCGATCCCGCCGCGTATTCGAAAGATCGACCGTTTCCCGCTCGACTCACGGAAAACCGGCTGCTGAACAAACCGGGTTCGGCCAAGGAAACGCGACACTTCGTAGTCGATTTGCGCGGCAGCGGGTTGCGCTACAAGGCCGGCGACTCGCTCGGCATCTTCCCGTCGAACCGTCGCGAGGAAGTGGACGAAATCCTGCAGCGACTCGGCGCGACCGGAGCCGAGCCCGTATCACCCGCGACGCTGAAGCTCGCCGAGCCGATCACGCTGCGCGATGCCTTGACCGACCGGCTGGCGCTCGCGAAGCCGACCCGCAAGATCGTGGAAACACTCGCCGCCCGGGCGACCGGCACGGAGGATAGCGCCAAGCTCGCCGGCCTGCTCACCCCCGAGTCCAAGGACGTGCTGAGCGGATTTCTCGAGCAACGCGAGTTTGTCGATCTGCTGGCGGAGTTTCCAAGTGCCAGGCTCAGCCCGCAGGAATTCGTCGATCATCTGCGCAAACTCATGCCGCGGCTGTATTCGGTTGCATCATCGGGTCGCGTGTACCCCGCGGACGTGCATCTCACGGTGGCGATTGTGCGTTACGAAACGAACCACCGCCAGCGCGTTGGCGTGTGCTCGACTTTCCTGGCCGATCGGGCGCAGGTCGGAGCGACTCCCGTGCCGGTCTTCGTTTCCGATTCGCACTTCGGTCCGCCCGACGATGGCGCCACGGATTGCATCATGGTGGGTCCCGGCACCGGCATCGCGCCGTTTCGCGCCTTCGTGCAGGACCGCGTGGCGACCGGCGCGACCGGCCGCAACTGGCTTTTCTTTGGCGACCAGAAGCGCGGCACCGATTTCCTCTACGAGGAGGAATGGCGGCAATATCTCGCGATTGGCCAGCTCACGCGACTCGACACCGCGTTTTCCCGCGACCAGCTGCTCAAGGTTTATGTGCAGGATCGGATGCGGGAGAACGCAGCCGAGTTTTGGGCGTGGTTGCAGGGCGGCGCGCATTTTTACGTCTGCGGTGACGCCAAACGAATGGCGAAGGACGTCGACACGGCCCTGCACGACATCGTCCGCGACCAAGGTGGCATGACGGCCGAACAGGCGATCGAGTATGTCAGGCGGATGAAGAAGGACCGCCGTTATCAGCGCGACGTGTATTGAGGAGGGAGTGAGGGAATGAGGGAGTGAGGTAGGACTTGAGTGGCGGCAGCTTGTCCTTGCGCCGCGTCCCTCATTACCTCACTCCCTCATTCCCTTATTTCCTCGCGCAGCATGCTCACCTACCACAACCGTACCGCATTAGTGACCGGCGCCGGCCGCGGCATTGGCAAGGCGATCGCTGAAACGCTCGCAAAGCGGGGCGTGACGGTCATATGCGTTTCCAAGTCGGCGGAATCCTGTGGCGCCACGGCCGCCGCCATCACCGCCGCCGGCGGCAAGGCGAAGGCGCTGGCGGTCGACGTCGCGAACAGCGCGGCAATCGCCCAGGCGGCGGAGGAGCTCCTGAAGGAGTTTCCGACCATCGACATTCTGGTAAACAACGCCGGCATCACCCGCGACGGGCTGCTTTTTCGGATGACCGAGGCCGATTGGAACGATGTCATCGCGACGAACCTCACCAGCTGTTTCCATTGGACGAAACTGGTCGGCCGGCCGATGACGCGGGCGCGTTGGGGCCGGATCGTCAACATCACCTCGGTGAGCGGCGTGATCGGCAATGCCGGGCAGGCCAACTACGCCGCGGCGAAGGCCGGCATGATTGGGCTGACGAAGACCCTCGCGCGCGAATTCGCCTCGCGCCATGTCACGGTCAACGCGGTCGCGCCGGGCTTCATCAAAACCGACATGACAACGGAGTTCGTGAACAATCCCGAGGCGTCAGCGAAGATTTTGGAGGTCGTTCCGTTGAAGCGTTTCGGCGAAGCGGCCGACATCGCCAACATGACGGTTTACCTCTGTTCCGAGGAGGCTGGGTACATTACTGGACAAGTTTTTAACGTTGACGGTGGGATGGCGATGTGAACCCTCCGCAGCACGAGTGCTCCCTCGATTTTACGCAAATGGCTGAACAAAAATCCATCGAACAACGGGTCAAAGAGATCATCGTGAACCAGCTCAACGTGAACGAGGAGCAGATCACGCCGACCGCCTCTTTTCTCGACGACCTCGGCGCTGACTCGCTCGATACGGTCGAGCTGATCATGGCTTTCGAAGAGGAATTCAAGGACGAGATCAAGGGGGAGATCCCGGAATCCGATGCGGAGAAGCTGCAGACCGTTGGCCAGGTGATCGATTACATCAAGGGCAAGGCTGGCCAAGGTTAGGCGCGTCGCTCGAAGTATTTCGGCGTTCTGCCTGTTTCCCGCGCGGAAATTTCTGGCAGAACGCTTTTTTGTTTTTTGAACTTGGCGGTTCACCATGTCGCCCTCGCCCTCTTCCTCGACCCCGCGCCGTGTGGTCGTCACCGGCCTCGGCGCCGTCACGGCCATCGGTCATGACGTCGAATCGTTCTGGGCGAGCCTGGTCGCCGGCCGCGGCGGCGTTCACCGCATAACGCTTTTCGACCCCGCCGAGTTTGCCAGCCAGATGGGCGCGGAGGTCCGCCATTGGGACGCCGCGCACTACATGGATCCGAAGGAGGCGCGGCGGAACGACCGCTACACGCACTTCGGGTTCGTCGCGGCGAAGCAGGCGGTGGCCGATGCCGGGATGGACATGGCGAAGGAGGACAGCGACCGCGTTGGCGTGATGATCGGCTCCGGCATCGGCGGGATGTATACGTTCGAGTCGCAACTCAAGGTCCTGGCGGAACGCGGCCCGCGGAAGGTTTCGCCGTTCACGATTCCTTCGCTCATTGGCAACATGTGCGCCGGACTCGTCGCGATCGAGTTCGGTGCGCGCGGACCCAATTTTGGCCTGGTCTCCGCCTGCGCGACCGGCACCCACGCGCTCGGCGAGGCGGCCCATACGATTCGCCGGGGCGACGCCGATGTGATGATTGCCGGCGGCAGCGAGGCGGCGATCACGCCGTTCGCGTATGCGAGCTTTTGCGCAATGAAGGCGATGAGCACGCGGAACGACTCACCAGAGACGGCGAGCCGGCCGTTCGATCGCAATCGTGACGGCTTCGTGATGGGCGAGGGGGCTGGCGTCCTGATCCTCGAATCGTTCGAGCACGCGCGAGCGCGCGGCGCGCGCATCTACTGCGAGCTGGTGGGCTACGCGGCCACCTGCGACGCGTTTCACATCACGCAGCCGGATCCCGAGGGGAAGGGGCTTTCGATGGCGATGAAGCGTGCGCTGGGCAGCGCGGGCTCCGCACCCGCGGAAATCGACTACATCAACGCGCACGGCACATCGACGCCGTACAACGACAGGTACGAAACGCTCGCGATCAAAAAAGTGTTCGGCCAGCACGCGCGCAAGGTCGCGATCAGTTCGACCAAGTCGATGACCGGCCACCTGCTCGGCGCGGCCGGCGGCATCGAGTCGGTGATTTCGGCGAAAGTGATCCAGACGCAGGTGATTCCGCCCACCATCAACCTGGCGGACCCGGACCCGGAGTGCGACCTCGATTACGTGCCGAACGTCGCCCGCCCGGCGAAGGTGCGCACGGTGTTGAGCAACAATCTGGGTTTCGGCGGCCAGAACGCCGCGGTGGTTTTCCGCGCGATGTGAGCAGGGCGGGCTGCAGCCCGCCCACCGGCCTTGGCTAATTGAGCGTGATCGTAGAGTGTAACGTAATACGTTACACTCTAAAAACTCCACCCGTCATCCTTGCTTCAGCCAGCGCGCGAGACAGGCCCGCAGTTCTTCCTGCCGCACCGGCTTCGGCACGAAGTCGTCCATCCCGGCCGCGACGCACGCCTCACGATCGCCGGCCATCGCGTTCGCGGTGAGCGCGATAATCGGGAGGGGGCGGCCGTTCAGTTTCTTCCGGATTTCGCGCGTCGCCTCCAAGCCATCCATACCCGGCATCTGGCAATCCATCAGTACCGCGTCCCAGTGCTCGAGCGCGGCCACGTCCACGGCGGATGCGCCATCCGCGACGATCGCGGACTCGAGTCCCAGCTTGCGCAGCAGCAGTTCGATGACGCGCTGATTGACGCGATCGTCTTCCACCACGAGCAGCCGCCCGGACAACGTTCGCGCTCCGACTGCCGACGGTGGGCGCGAAACGCTGGCGGGCGGCGCGCTCAACGGGAGCGTGAGCTCGAAGCTGAATTCCGATCCGTGCCCCTGGCGGCTCTCGACCATGATGTGGCCGCCCATCCGGTTGACGAGCTGCTGCGAGATCGCGAGGCCGAGCCCGGTCCCGCCAAACCGCCGCGTCATCGAGCTGTCCCCCTGCGAGAACACCCGGAAAAGTTTCGCCTTGGTCTCAGCGTCCATGCCGATGCCGGTGTCGCGCACGGTGAAGCGCAGCGTCGCGACGCGCTCCTCGCGGCGCGCCACGCGCGCGATGATCTCCACGCTGCCTTGCTCGGTGAACTTGATCGCGTTGCCCGTGAGGTTCAGCAGCACCTGCTTGAGCCGCCCGGCATCGCCGACCACGTAGGTCGGCAAATCGGGTCCGAAATCCAGCGCGAGGTTGAGCCGCTTCTCCGCCGCCCGGGCGCGCAACAACGCGACCACTTCCGTGATCGCGGTGGGGAGCGCGAACGAGATCGCCTCGAAGTCGAGTTTGCCGCTCTCGATTTTCGAGAAGTCGAGGATGTCGTTCAGCAGCCGCATCAGCGTGTCGGCGGACCCGGTCGCGATGTTCACCTGTGACTTTTGCTCGTCGTTCAGCGGCGACTGCTCGAGCACCTGCAGCATGCCCATGATCCCGTTCATGGGCGTGCGAATTTCGTGACTCATCGTGGCGAGGAACTCGCTCTTGGCCTGGCTCGCCGCCTCCGCCTGTTCCTTCGCCTCGCTCAGCGTTTTCACCAACACCTCGTGCTCGAAAATCAATCGCCACAGCTGCCGTAGATCCGCCCGGTGCAGCTTGGCCGTGTGCAGCAGGAACAGCGCGTACGTGACGATGGCCAGCGCCAGCGTTGTGCTGCCGGCTTCGCCGAGGAGGGAAATCTTCGCGAGCAACGGCGTCAGCGTCACCACGACGTACACGCGATAGCACGCGCTGACGGAGGCGAGCGAACGGGCCGCGCCGGCGTTCATGCCGGCGAGAATCATCGCGAGCAGCAGCCGCGGCAGCAGTTCTTCGGATTCGAAATACAGCCAGCCAGCCACGCCCCAGATGAGGCCCGCCACGACGAGTCCCGCCAGGAACATCCGGCGCCAGCGCGGCAGTTCCTCGATCGCCGCTCCGCTCCGCGCGAAACTGACGTTGATGCCCCAGCGGCCGAGCGACACCAGGACCAGCGCCAGCAGCCACGGACCGTGCAACGAAAACGGATGCACGCTGTAAGTCCCCGCGACGAGCACCAGCGCGAGCACGAAGTTCGAGAACAAGCCGAACCCCGCCTGCCGGTAAAGCAGCCGCGTCATCTCGGCCTCGACCTTCCGGTCGATCGTGGCGCGATCGCTGGTCGACAATGGAGTGCTCGCCATGGCTGGACCGATGTTCGCGGGGAAAATGGGCGAACGGCGCATTGGGCTGAAGCCTATTTCGCGGTGGCGCGCGGCGAGTCTTTGGAAAAAAAAAGCCCGCGGCGTAGACACCGCGGGCAACCCAGGATGCGTAAACTCGCGCGACTACACCTTCTCGACCAGCCCGGCCTTGATTGCCTTGACGGAAACCCACACCCGTTTCGTGCCGCCGTTGGCGGTCCGGATCCGGATGCGTTGGAGGTTCGGCCGGAACTTGCGCTTCGTGATGCTCGTCACGTGCGTGCCGATGCCGCCGCTCTTCTTCGACTGACCCTTGCGATTGATGATCGAGCCCTTGACGGGACGGCGACCGGTGACTGCACAGATTCTGGCCATGATGGTTTCGAGTTGGTTAAAGGGTCGGGAGTAAAGGCTGGCTCGAAGTTGAAGCAAGGGGAATTTGGGTTGCGGCAACCAGGTTTCGACGGGCCTGGAGCGCGTGGTGCGGGGCGTTGGCGAACAATCTCACCTGGAGTTGATTGCGCTTTGAGAAAGTTCGAATCGCCGACCAGTCGATGAGCTGGTTCGTGCGTTAACGCAATGCCTGCAGCACTTGGAACTTCTGGCCCAAGTGGGCCGGGTGCAGGAGTTGGAGCAAGCTCAGCTTGCGCCGGCTGAAACCCGCCGCGTCGGCGGCACTCGCGGCGGCAATAAACTCCTCGGCGTGCCGGATGAAAAAAGCCTCCTGAAACGCGAGTGTGGGTTCCGCAAACCCGTGCTCGCGCAGCGCCGCCGCGATCCAATCCCAGCACACATGACACGTCAGGTCCTGCTCGCCCGGCCGCGCCAGCAAGTCGTTCGACTGCGTGTGTTGAAAGTATGCGCGGGCAGTTCCGGCCGGGCAGTGCCGGGTGAGTTCAAGCAGTGTCTTGCCGTAATCGAACCCCACGAACAGCCCGCGCCAGGGTTGCTTGGCGATGGCGGCGGCGAGTCGCGCGGCCGCGATCGGCCGGTCGAAATGATAACCTTCGGTCGGGGCCGGCTCGACTCCGGCGGCGAAGGGCACTTCGAGTTCGTGCAGTTGGTCGCCGTCGATTCGGACGCGAATCTCCCGCCAATCTCCGCCTCGAAAAACCGTGCGCACGAACGGCTGCGCATCGAAAAGCTCGTTCGAGAAAACGACACAGTCGCCGCGCAGCGGAAGCTCACCGCCGACCCCAACCGCGCAGGCACTGGCGAACGGATGTGAGATCCCGGCGAGAATTCCGCGACTGTCCGGTTCTGCGCCGAGTTCGATGAAGACGTGGGTTCGCGGATCCCGTCCGGCGTCGCGCAGCAGTTTCGCCGTTGCGGCGGAAACGAGCTCCCCGAAGACCGGCCCGCTGGTGCTGGCGGTGAAGAAATCCGTGCCCGCGGCATAACCGATTCGCGTGCGCTTGCGTCGATAGTAGCCGACCTGCGGATCGTACAGGGCAAGCTCCATGAAACGCGCAAAACTCATCCCCCCGTCGGCCTCGGCGTGCGCGCGAAACACCGCGAGGAACTCGGGCGATGCTGGCACGCGCGGAGACTCGGTCGACGAACCCATTTACAAAGCGAAGCGGATGCCCACAGTGGAGGGCATGTTCAAACGGATTCTCACGCTCATGACCGGCGCCGTGCTCGGTCTGGCGATGGGGTATGCCGGGTTGCGCGTCGCAGCTGCCTGGAACCTCTGGCCGAATCGGGACCTGTCGCGCTCGACCAGCTACCTGAAGGACGTCATGCGGCTGGTGAACGAGAATTACGTGGATGAAAAAGCCGTGCCCTACGATCAGCTGGCGCGGAGCGCGCTGCACGGCATGGTCGAGACGCTCGATCCCCACTCGGAGTTCCTGGAGAAAAAGGACAACGAGGAATTCGAGGAGGATCTGACCGGCGAATTCGGCGGCGTGGGCATCCAGGTCGAAACGCGGAACAACCGCATCGTGGTGATTGCGCCACTTGCGGGCAGCCCGAGCGAGCGCGCGGGCATCCAGCGCGGCGACGAAATCGTCAGCATCGACGGCAAGGCGGTCGACACCAGCGGGAACAGCGACAGCATCGTCGCGCGATTGCGGGGCAAGCCGAAGACGAAGGTGCTCATCGGGCTGTTTCGCCCGTCCACGCAGCAGACGATGAATCTCATGCTCATTCGTGAGATCATCAAGGTGGAGAGCGTGCGCGCCGTGCAGGTCTTCGAGGATGGGATTGGTTACGTGCAGCTCACCGAGTTTTCCGATCACACGGCGGAGCAGTTCCGGCACGCGCTCGAGACACTGCTCAAGCAAGGCGTGCACAGCCTGATTCTCGATTTGCGCAACAACCCCGGCGGATTGCTCGACGCCGCGGTCGACGTGGCGGAGCCCTTCTTCGCCAAGGGCGAGTTGATTGTTTTCACCAAGGGCCGCAAACCGACCGATCGCGAGGAATTCAAGTCCGAGCTGGCGGGACCGCCGATCAATCTGCCGATGGCGGTCCTGATCAACGCCGGCAGCGCGAGTGCGGCCGAGATTGTCACCGGTGCGTTGAAGGACACCGGCCGCGCGGTCATCGTCGGCGAGCGCTCGTTCGGCAAGGGGTCGGTGCAGTCGGTCTTCAAACTCGACCACGGCGAAGGCCTGCGGCTCACCACGGCCCGCTACTACACGCCGGCCGGCACGACGATTCACGAAAAGGGCATTTCGCCCCACGTCGAGGTCGTCATGACGCCGGAGGAGGACACGAAGCTGGCGCGGCAGCGGGCCCGCGCCGACATCACCGACCCGAAGGCTTTCAAGGAACGGTTTGGTTTCGAGCCAATCGCCGACCGCCAGCTCGACACGGCCATCGCCATGCTGCAGGGCGTCCGGCTCGTCGCCGACCGTCCCGCGACGCGGGTTTCGCAATAAGATGAACGGTCGACGCGGTGCGCGGTGAGGACCGGGCGATGATCCTCGCGCTCGAGAGCTCGTGCGACGAGACCGCGGTCGCGCTGTTCGATCCCGCGCGGGGTATGGCCGGCGAGTGGGTGCACAGCCAGATGGCGTTGCACGAAAGGCACGGTGGCGTGGTGCCGGATCTCGCGACGCGCGAACATCTGCGGACGTTCGCGCCGCTGCTCGCGCGCGCGCGTGACGAAGTCGGCTTCGGCGGCGTGCGGCAGATCGCGGTGACGCATGGGCCGGGCTTGGCGGCGTGCCTCGCGATTGGCGTTTCCGCGGCGAAGGCGCTTTCGCTCGCGTTGCCGGCGCCGATCGTCGGCGTGAATCACCTGCGCGGCCACGTGTGGTCGCCGTTCATCGCGCTGCACGCGGAAGCCCCGGCGACCTTCGACCAACGTTTGGCCATGCTCTTGCCGCACCTCGGGCTGATCGTGTCGGGCGGCAACACGCTGCTTTTCCGGCTGGACGCGGCGCGGCGGTTGACGGTGCTCGCCTCGACCCGGGATGACGCGGCGGGCGAGGCGCTGGACAAGGGCGCGAAGCTGTTGGGCCTGGGGTATCCGGGTGGGCCGCTCATCGAAGAACTCGCGCTCACCGGGCGGGTGAATGCGTACGATTTTCCGCGCGGGATCGGTCGCCGCGACGAACTCGGATTCAGTTTCTCCGGGCTGAAGACCAGCCTGCGCTACCTCCTGGAAAAAATGGCGCCGGCGGAGATCGAAGCGCGGCGCGCGGACCTGTGCGCGAGCTACCAGCAAGCCGTCGTCGATGCGCTGGTCCGAAAGACCGGTGCGGCGCTGCGGCAGGGCGAGGGCGGGTTTCGCAGCCTCGGTTTGTCCGGCGGCGTGGCGAACAACCGGACGTTGCGCGCGGCGTTCGAAGCCGAGGCGAAGCGCGCGCGGTTGCCGTCCGTCGCGGCGCTGCCGAGGCACACCGGCGACAACGCGGGCATGATCGCATTTGCCGCGTGGTGCGATCGCGAGGTACCGAAGGGCGGCCCCGCCGGGTTGGATTTGCGAATCGAGCCGAGCGCGGTGCTGGCGTAGCGGGTCAGGGAGCCCGAGCTGGCCTGCGTTTCGTGCGGCCTCAGGCCGGTTCGGAGAACCGGCCCCACCCAGCGCGTCAACGAAGCCTCCGTTCGGAGGCACGCGCTCTACTACGGTGGTGGATCCTTCGGTCCGCTCAGGATGAAAATCGAGGAGCGGGCTCCTCGATTTTCATTCGCCTTGGGTCTGATACCCCGAAGCTTGCTTCGGCTTGGATGGTTCCGAGGTGGAACGCGACCTCTGGGCGCGTTCGGAATTCTTCTGCGCTTCCGACGGCGCCCGGAGGTCGCCGTCCACCCAATGCCCCGGGATATTTATTTATAGTCGCGGCGCAGATTGCTCGGCAGAATGCCGAGCTCCTCGCGGTACTTCGCCACGGTGCGACGCGCGATTGTGATCCCTTTTTCCTGCAGCTTCGCCACCAGCTCCTGGTCGCTCAGCGGCGCCGCCTTGTCTTCCATGTTGATCAAGTCGGCGATCATTTCCTTCACGCTCGTGTTGGAAACGGCCGCGCCGCTCTCGGCCTGGTAGCCCGGCGTGAAGAAGTATTTGAAATCGAACACGCCGTGGGGCGTGCGGATGTACTTGTTCGCAATCGCCCGGCTCACGGTCGTTTCGTGCACGCCGACGACGTCGGCGATTTGCGTCATCGTCAGCGGCTTCAGGTGCGACACGCCGTGCTCGAAGAAATCCTTCTGCGCATTGATGATCTCGCGCGTGATGCGCTCGATCGTGCGCTGGCGCTGCTCGATCGAGTCGATGAGAAACTTGCCCGAGCGCATCCGCTCGCGCAGGTAGTCGCGCTCCTGCTTCGACAACGTGCCCTTCGCGATGAGATCACGGTACGTGCTCGAGATGCGCAGGCGCGGGATGTAATCGCTGTTCAGGTGGATTTTCCACTCGTCGCCGTCCTTTTCGACGGTCACATCCGGCACGACCACGCGATTGTTGTCTTCGGCAAAGCGGCGGCCCGGCGCCGGATCGAGCTTGCCGATTTCCTCGATGGCCGATTGCACGTCGTCGGAATCGGCGCCGAGCTTGCGCGCGAGTTCGGGGATCCGGCGGCGCGTCAGCAATTCGAAATGGTCGCGAATCATCCGCGCCGCGAGCGAATTGCCGCGCCCCTTCGCCGCGAGCTGCGCGACCAGGCAGTCGGCCAGATCTCTCGCCCCAATGCCCGGCGGATCGAAGCTCTTGAGCACCTTCAGCGCCTCCTGCACGGCGTCCAGCGGCAAACCGGTCTGCAGGGCGACGTCGTTCGGGCTCTGGGTGAGAAATCCGCGATCATCGATGCTGCCGACGAGATGCTTCATCGCTTCCAGCGCGGCCGGCGACAAATCCGCCAGTTCCGCCTGTTGCATGAGGTGCTCCTGCAGCGAAGTCTCGCTCACCAGCGAATCGAAAAAATGCTGCCGGCGTTCGGCGTCCTCCGCGGTGTGCGGCTGCGTGCCGCCCACGCTCGCCATGTGATCGCGCCAGTCCTCGTCGAGTTTGCCCAGGATCTCGAACTCCTTGTCCTTCGAGAAATCCATCTCGTCGCGCTTGGGTTCGCCCTCGGAGTGATCGAGCGGGGCGGCGCTTTCGGCCACATGATTCGCGTCGGCCGCCTCGCTTGCGGCGTGTTCCGTGCCGTCGGGGTCCTTGTCTTCGACCGGCCGATCCAGGCTTTCGCCCTCCATCGGCAGCTCCTCCAGCGTGGGATTGTTTTGCAGCTCCTCCTGGATGACCGAGCGCAAATCGAGCGCGGCGACCTGCAGGATCTTCAGGGACTGGCGCAGCTGCGGTGCGAGCACCAGCGACTGCGTCTGCCGCTGGCGAAGTTCGTGACTAAACGCGGGCCCGCTCATGTGGATGAAGAAAACTGCGGTTCATCTCAGATGGGGGCACGGGACGAAAGCGTGGGTATGACCGGATCGCGTACGCCGAAAAGTTCCTTGAGGTACACCCCAAGCTTCTCGTTCGTGGGACCGTAGCGATCGCTGTAGAGATAGAGTTCGAGATCGGTCAGCATGTCGCCGGCCGACTGATAGCGCTTGTCGCGATCGCGGGTCAGCGCGCGCTGGATGATGGCTTCGAGCCGCTCGTCGATGTCGGCGCGCAGGCTGGCGAACTTGGGAATCGCCATCGTCAGGATGTTGCGGCGCGACTGGGCGCGATCCGCGGCGCGGAAGAGGTTTTTCCCCAGCAGCAACTCGGTCAGCACGATGCCGAGCGGGAAGAGATCGGCCCGCGCATCGGTGATGGCGTAGCTCGCCTGCTCGGGCGAGAGGTACTCGTCCTTGCCGGCGATCACCTTGCCCTCCTCATTGTACATCAGGTCGAGCGCCTTCGCGATGCCGAAGTCGGTGAGCTTCACGTCGCCTTCGTACGCGATCATCACGTTCTTCGGGCCGATGTCGCGGTGAACGATGTTGAGGTGCCGGTTTTCGCGGTCGCACTTCGTATGTGCGTAGGTGAGGCCGCGGGCGATGCGCGACACGACGAAGGCGGCGAGGTCGAGGGGGATGGACTTGCCGAGTTTCTTGTGCTGCTCGATGAACTGCTCGAGGTTCACCCCGCGCACGAACTCCATCACCATGAAATATTGGCCGCCCACCTGCCCGAGGTGATAGGTCTGGACGATGTTGGTGTGGATCAAATCCGCCACCAGCCGCGCCTCGCCGATGAAGTTGTTCTGGAATTCCTCGATCGCGGAGTACTCCTCGCGAATGAGCTTCACGGCGACGACCTTACGGAAATTGCCCGCGCCGAGCTGGTGCGCTTCGTAGACGACGCCCATGCCGCCATCGGCCACCTTGCGGACCATCTCGTAGTGGAGCTCGTTGAAAATATGTTTGATCGACGCCACTGCCGCGAGGAAAGGACCCGCCCGCATCGCTGGCAAGAACGCATTCGAATTTCGGCCCGAAATTTGCTGCAGCGTCATTTGACACGGCGGATCGCGAACCTACGATCGCGGTACGATGATTACGTTGACGCCACGCGCCGCGCAGCAGGTGCGCTCGATGCAGACGGGGCTGAACGCGCCGCAGAAACGGTTGCGCGTGCTCGTCGAATCCGGCGGGTGCTCAGGTTTTCAATACGGCATGTCGTTCGACGAACCGAAGCCGGATGACGCGCAGTTCGAGAGCGAAGGCGTGCCGCTGCTCGTGGATCCCACCAGCCTGGCGTACCTCGATGGATCGTCGATCGACTTCGACGACGGGCTTCACGGCAAAGGCTTCGAGATTCGCAACCCGAACGCGCAGAGCACGTGCGGGTGCGGGAAGTCGTTCGCGTGACGCGATGCAGCGCGGGCCTCCGCCCGCCTTGCGTCGGGCGAAGATCGAGGGCGGGCTGAAGCCGGCCTACTTCCGAGCTTCGTGCAGTGCCACGACTCCGAGCGTCATCGGCATCGCGGTCACACTCGCGAATCCCGCGGCGCGAATTTCCGCGGCGAGGGCGGCGCGATCCGGAAAATCGCCGATGGTTTTGTTGAGATACACGTACGCTTCGCGATCGCCGGTCACAATCCCCGCGATGCCGGGCAGCAGTCGTCGCAGATAGAAATAGTAGAGCGGCCGAAACCACGCGTAGGGTTGCGAGAACTCGAGCACGAACAGGCGTCCGCCCGGCCGCAGCACGCGTCGCATTTCGCTCAGCCCCTTGTGCCGGTCCGCGAGATTGCGCAGTCCGAACGCGATCGTGATCGCGTCGAAGCGGGCCTCCGGCAACGGAAGCGCCAGCCCGTCACCCTGCTGGAAAGTGACATTTCCGTAGCGATTGGTCCCGGCATGCTTTTTTTTCGCTTCAGCTTGATCGAGCATGGGCTGGCAAAAATCCATGCCGACAATGGCCACGTTGGGGACCAGGCCCCGACTGAGTGCGAACGCCACATCCCCGCTGCCGGTTGCCAAATCCAATACCTCGCGCGGCGCCGCCTGACGGACATGGGCCACCAGCCTTTTTCGCCACCAACTGTCGATACCCGCACAAAGAATGAAGTTCGCGAGGTCGTATCGGCCCGCGATGCGGCCAAACATCGAGTTAACGGCAGCTGGATCGGGCATAAATCTTTCGACTTAACGACGAGGAACGGCAGTGATACAAACTGGTCATAAGAGTTGACGCAATTCGAAGGGTGAAAATAATTTAAGCTGCTTCAGAACTTATCGCCTTACTGAAAGGAATTCCCATGTCCAACCTGACCAAACGCGAAATCGTGTTGGAAATTTACCGGAAGTCCGGCTTCCCGCAGAAACAGATCGTCGACACTGTGCAGCAGACGCTCGACATCATCCAGAAGGCACTGGCCAACGGCCGCAACGTGGAGTTGCGCAACTTTGGCGTGCTGGAAGTTCAGGTACGAAAGCAACGGATTGGTCGCAATCCGAACAAGCCGGAAGCGGAGGTCGTTATCCCGCAACGTGCCGTGGTGAAATTCAAGTCCGGCAAGATTCTGAAGCAGCAACTCAAGAAGCTCGATTTGGGCAAACTGCAGGGCACGTCCACGAGCATTCCGGCACCCGCTCCCAATCCCACGAACAGCACGAACACGCCGGCGGCGTGAGTGCGTAGCGCGCGGAGGACGTGGTCCTTTCGCGCGATTCGGCGGTGACAGATCCCGTGGTGCACACCGAAGTCGGCGTGCCCAATGTTTTTAGTCGCCCTGCGACGGCGAGGGCCGCAACGATCCGGCCTCCATGGCCACGTTCCAGACTCTGCCGGGCTTTCGCGAGTTCTATCCGGAGGATCTTGCGCGTCGGAATCACATCTTCCGGCTCTGGCGCCAGACGGCTAACACCTTTGGCTTCGCCGAGTACGACGCACCCGTGCTGGAGCCGCTCGAATTGTACAAGGCCAAGTCCGGCGATGAGATCGAGGCCCAGCTGTTTAGTTTTACCGACAAGGGTGGCCGCGATGTCGCGCTGCGGCCGGAAATGACCCCCACGGTCTGCCGTCTGGTGGGCGCCAGGGCCAACGCCCTCAAACGGCCGATAAAATGGTTCAGCATCGCGGAGTTCTACCGTTACGAGCGCGCCCAGAAGGGCCGCCTGCGGGCTTTCTTTCAGTTTAACGCCGATATCTACGGCGAACCAGGGGCGGAGGCCGAGATCGAGCTGATCGCGCAACTGGTGCAGTGCTTTCGCGTGTTTGGCCTGACCGAGGCGGATTTCTACGTCAGGTTGAGCGATCGCAATCTCTGGTTTTACTTTCTGGAGTCGCTCGGTCTCGACGACGCGCAAACGCGCGCCATGCTCACCGCGGTCGATAAGTCCGACTACGCACCGTATGAGGAGAAGTTCGGGGCCCGGCCGGCGGCGATGCGCGAGGCGATCGAGGGTTTTCTGCAAATCCGCTCACTCGCGCAACTCGAGCAGTTCATCGCCAGCCATCCGAGCGAGCGGTTGGTCGCCCGCGTGGCCGAATGGAAAAAACTTCTCACCGGACTCGACGCGATGGGGCTCGGCCCGTTCATCGAAGTCGATCTCGGCGTCGTGCGCGGATTGGCCTACTATACGGGCTTCGTCTTCGAGGCCTTCGACCGCCAGGGCGAGTTGCGGGCGCTGGCGGGCGGCGGACGTTACGATGACCTCGTGCAAAAACTGGGCGGCCCGGCGCTGCCCGCGGTGGGGTTCGCCATCGGCGATGTGACCACCGGCCTGCTGCTGCAACATCGCGGGCTGACGCCAGCATTCGTGCAGGCACCGGACGTCTACTGCGTGATAGGCGGCGAGCAGGAACGGCTCGCGGCGTTTCGGGACATCAACGCGCTGCGCGCGGCGGGCTATCGCGTCGACTATCCGATGAAGGAGATTGCGTTCGGAAAACAGTTCAAGGCCGCGGCGGAGTCCGGCGCGAAGCTCGCGCTGGTTTACGGTGGCGACGAGGTGGCCAAAGGGGTCGTGAAAATTCGCGATCTCGGCCAGCGCACGGAGATCGAGGTGGCCCGCGATCAGGTGGCGGCGACGATCCGCGATTTCTTTTCCCGCGCATGAGTGCGAAGCTCCAGGGGCAACGGTTTCGCGCGCTGCCCGGCCGGTACGCGGTCTGCCGCCTGAATCCGGAAGCGGCCGTGCCGGGGTGGGCGCAGGGCGCGTTCGTCAACATCACGTTCACGCCGGACGAACTCGCCATCATCTGCCCGGCCGAACGCGTGCCGGCGGAGGTGCGCGCGGAACGCGACTGGCGCGTGCTGAAGCTCGTCGGGCCCTTTCCCTTCACGGCGGTCGGCGTGCTCGCCTCGCTCGCCACGCCGCTCGCGCGCGCGGGCATCAGCCTGCTTTCGATCGCGACGTACGACACCGATTATTTTCTCGTGAAGAGCGATGTCTTCGACGACGCGGTGTCGGTGCTGATCGCCGCCGGTCACACGAAGATCGGCTAGCCGCCCGCCCCATGACCGCGTCGGCTTACTGGTGGAAGCTCCTGGGCTGGCCCGCCGTGGTCGTCCTGGTGGTTTACCTGCTCGCGGTGCTGGCGGCCTGGACGATGGTCGACCGCGCGCTGTATTACCCGGCGATCGCCTCGGGTCGCCGGCCGGCGCAGGCGAAAACAATTCGCGCGGCTTCCGGCGAAATCGCCGTGCGGCATCTGCCGAATCCGGCCGCGCGGTTCACGATTTGGTTTTTCCACGGCAACGCGGAGGATCTCGGCGACCTCGAGCCGTTCCTCCTCACGCTGCGCGACCACGGTTATGCCGTGCTCGCGTGGGACTATCCTGGATACGGGAGCAGCCGCGGCCGGCCGAGCGAGTCGTCGATCTACACCGCGGCGCGGATCGTCCGCGCGCATTTGCGCGATGAACTGCACGTTTCCGCGGAGCGGATGCTGATCTATGGGCGTTCGGTCGGCACCGGTCCCGCCGTCCAGATGGCAATGGAGGAACCGCCGGCCGGCTTGGTCCTGCAAAGCCCGTTTGTCAGCGTCTACCGCGTCATGACGCACTGGCCGGTTCTCCCGTTCGATCAGTTCACGAATCTGCGCAAGATCGGCGCCGTGCGGGCGCCCGTGCTCGTGCTGCATGGCCGGCGCGATGAGGTGATTCCATTTTGGCACGGCGAGGCGGTGCACGCCGCGGCCCGCGAGCCCAAGCGCGCCTTGTGGGTGGATGCGGCGCAGCACAACGATTTCCTCGAAACCGCCGGGGCGCCGTACTGGACCGCGTTGCGCGAGTTCAGCGAACTCTGCGCACGCGGCGGCTCGAGCCCTTGATCAGGTTTTCCGGGCCAAAGGCTTCGCTCAGCAGTGCCGGGAGCGTCGTCTCGATCCGCTGGGCGGAATCGCACACGCCAATCACCACGGCGCGGGGGCCAAACTCGTTGATCACCTGCCGGCAGGCGCCGCAGGGCATGGTCGGGGTCGCCGTCGGCGTGTAGACGACCACCGCCTCGATCTTGCGTTCGCCGGCGGTGGCGGCGGTGAAGATCGCCGTCCGCTCCGCGCAGTTGCAGAGGCCGTAGGAGGCGTTCTCCACGTTGCAGCCCGGGTAGATTTTGCCCGAGCCGGTCAGAATGGCGGTGCCGACTCGGAATTTCGAATACGGCGAGTAGGACGACTTCGCCGCGACGCGGGCGGCGCGCTCCAGGCGGCGGAGAGTCGAGGCAGGGATTGGTTTTTGCATGAAGGCGTGCGGCAGGAAGGGCGAACCGCGAGAGTGTCAGGGTTCGGCAAACGCGTGCAAGCCCTCGACAGGCGCGGGGCCCTGGGCGGTCGACCGGGCTGGTCGAAACGGCAGCTCCTACCCGGCGAGCTCCCGTTTGGTCTCGGCGAACGCGCGAATCGCGAAGGCCAGATCGTCGCGACTGTGTGCCGCGCTGACCTGCGTGCGAATCCGGGCCGCGCCTTGGGGCACGACGGGGTAGAAGAATCCCACGACGTACACGCCTTTTTCGAGCATCCGCGCGGCGAAACGCTGCGAGAGCGCGGCGTCACCGAGCATCACGGGAACAATCGGGTGGGTGCCCGGCTTGAGGGTGAGACCCGCCTCGGCCAGCCCGCGGCGAAAGAAGACGGTGTTCTGCTCCAGCCGGTCCCGCAACTCGGTCGAGCGCGTGATCAGGTCAAGCGCGGCAAGCGAGGCCGCGGTGATCACCGGCGCGAGCGTATTCGAAAACAGGTACGGCCGCGACCGCTGCCGCAGCAGGTCGATGATTTCCTTCCGCCCGCTCGTATAGCCACCGCTGGCGCCGCCGAGCGCCTTGCCGAGCGTGCCGGTGATGAGGTCGACGCGGCCCATCACTCCGCAGTGCTCGTGGCTGCCGCGACCGGTTTTCCCCATGAAACCGACGGCGTGGCTGTCGTCGATCATGACGAGTGCGCCATACCGTTCGGCGAGATCGCAGATTTCGCGCAGCGGCGCGATGAACCCGTCCATCGAAAAGACGCCGTCGGTCACCACGAGTTTGAAGCGCGCCTGCGCGGCATTCGCCTCGCACAGCTTCGCCTCGAGGTCCGCCAGGTTGCAGTTCTTGTAGCGATAGCGTTGCGCCTTGCAGAGCCGGATGCCGTCGATGATCGACGCGTGGTTCAGCTCGTCGCTGATCACGGCGTCCTCCGCGCCGAGCAGCGTCTCGAACAGGCCGCCGTTCGCATCGAAGCAGGAGGAATACAGAATCGTTTCGTCGGTGCCGAGGAAGGCGCTGAGCTTTGCCTCGAGTTCGCGGTGAATTTCCTGCGTGCCGCAGATGAAGCGAACCGACGACAGGCCGTAGCCCCAGCGGTCCAGCGCGGCGTGGGCCGCGCGGATGAGGTCGGGGTTGTCCGCCAGCCCGAGGTAGTTGTTCGCGCAGAAATTCAGCACCCGGCGGTCGATGTCCGCGCCGGCGCCCGGCGGCGTCGCGCGCTCGGCATTCGCGAGGCCGACCCGCGCCGCCTGCGGCGTGGCGATCACCCGCTCGCGTTTGTACAATCCGGCGGCGTCGATCTCCGCCAGGGTTTTTTCGAGGTGGGCTTGAAATACAGGTGTCACGGCTTTAGCCACAGATGGGCACAGATGGTCACAGAGGAATATCTTTATAGGGATCTCACCCAGGACATTGTCGGTTCGGCGATGACTGTGCTTAACACGCTTCGGCCAGGCCTCAAAGAAAAGGCATACGAGAATGCGCTAGTAATCGAACTTCGCAAACGCGGGCATGTGGTGGAACAGCAAAAATCGTTTCCTGTGCTCTACGATAATGTCCTCGTCGATACGTTGGTGCCCGACCTGATTGTCGACGGCAAAGTCATCGTCGACCCAAAGTGTGTGACGGAATTCAATGAAACCCACTATGCGCAGATGCTCGGATATCTCGCGATCACCAATCTGCGGCTCGCAATTCTCTTCAATTTCAAGGAAGCGAAACTGCAGTGGAAGCGCGTGATTCGCTAACCATCCGTGGCATCTGTGCAATCGGTGGCTACTCCCAGTTCAGCACGATTTTGCCACTCTTGCCGGACCGCATGAGATCGAAGCCCCGCTGGAATTCGGTGAACTCCATGCGGTGCGTGATCACCGGCGAGATATCGAGGCCGCTTTGGATCAGCGCGGTCATCTTGTACCATGTCTCGTACATCTCGCGACCGTAGACACCGCGGATCGTCAGCATGTTGAAAACGACCTTGTTCCAGTCGATCGCCGCTTTGTCCGGCATGATTCCAAGCAGCGCGATCCGGCCGCCGTGAAACATGTTGTCGATCATGTCGCTCAGGGCGCGCGGGTTGCCCGACATCTCCAGCCCGACATCGAAGCCTTCCTTCATGCCGAGCTCCCGTTGCACTTCGGGCAATTTCTCCCTGGAAACATCCACCACGCGCGTGGCCCCCATCCGTTTGGCCAGCGCAAGCCGGTCGGGGTTGACGTCGGTGACGACAATGTTGCGGGCGCCGGCCTGCTTCGCCACCGCCGTCGCCATGCAGCCAATCGGCCCGGCGCCGGTGATCAGGACGTCTTCGCCGACGAGATCGTACTGCAGCGCCGTGTGGACCGCGTTGCCCAACGGATCGAAACACGACAGCACGTCGAGTGGAATGGCCGGATCGACATGCACTGCATTCGTCGCGGGGATGCAGAGGTATTCCGCGAAGGCACCGTCACGATTCACGCCCACGCCCTGGGTGTTCTTGCAGAGGTGGCGGCGCCCCGCGAGGCAGTTGCGACATCGGCCGCAGACGATGTGGCCTTCGCCGTCGACCAGGTCGCCGGGCCTGAAGCCCTGGACGTTCGAGCCGATTTCCGCAATGACGCCGACGAACTCGTGGCCGATCACCATCGGTGGCTGGATAGTCTTCTCCGCCCACGCATCCCAGTTGTAGATGTGCACGTCCGTCCCGCAGATGGAGGTTTTCTTCACCTGGATGAGCACATCGTTGATGCCGGGAGTCGGCACCGGCACCTCGATGAGATCGAGGCCTGGGCCGGGCCGCAGTTTCGCGATGGCTCGCATGGTCTTGGAGGGCATGACAGTGTGCCGGCAGCCTAGTCAGGTTGGCTCGCGAAACAAATGCCGAGCTCGGGTCCGCCTGCCACGCTCTCGTGAGCGGGACGCGAGTCTGACGTTAATGATTGGCGATCCAAGTGAGGGACAATCGATGCGATTTTTTGGCGATTAGGCGTGAACTCCGCGTATGCGTGTTATTACTTACGCTTCCCCTAGAGGCAGGGTTCTCCAGCATGCCCACTTTTGCCGAGTTGTTTTGCGAGCGTTACCGTGTCGCTCCGGAAAATTTTTCCCGGGCGGTGTTTTGGCGGTGCCTGCATCGCCGCACCTGGTTGCTGGTGCCGCTGCTCCGGCTGGACTCCGATTATTTCGCGCCCGACCTCGACCTGATTCGTGATATCGGGCGGCTCACGCGTGCGAGCGGACTCCCCGAGGATCTGGCGGATTTCTACTCGCATCCGCGCAACAACGGTTTTCTCCACCGGCGCCTGCGCCTGCGCCTCTCGGTGGGCCGGGTGACGCGGCTCGTGCACCAGGTGTTCGCCGAGGCAAAACTGCCCGCCCCGCCGCCGGTCAACACCGGCGCGCCGTTTCGTACTTGACTACCGGATGCGCGGGCGGCCGCGCTATTCGGCGAGGAGTTGCGCGCCCTCGAGCGCGAGCAGTCTCACCTTGGTCGCAATTCCGCCCGGGCCGGAGAAGCCGGTCATTTTCCCGGTCGCGGCGACGATGCGGTGGCAGGGGACGAGCAGCGGCCACGGATTGTCGCCGAGCGCGCTGCCGACGGCGCGACTGGCCGCGAGCGGCTGGCCCGCGGCCGTGGCGATTTCACCATAAGTCGCAGTGTGGCCGGGTTTGACCGCGAGCGTCGCGCGCAACACCGCGCGCACGGACTCGGGCACGCGCGCGAAATCGAATCGCACATCGGCGAAATCCTGCAGGTCGCCCGCGAGGTGACGCTGCACGCGCTCGATGATCTCGCGGACCCACGACGGTGGCTCCGCTTCGGTGTGGCCGCCGCCGATTCGCTCGGGATCCGGCAGCAGGAAACGGGTGAGCCCGGCGTCGCTCCACGCGATCGCGCAGGTGCCGAGCGGGGTCTGAAAAGTGGCGTGAGGCATCGCGACTAGGCGCGAGCGTGGCGGCGAAAACCAAACTGACAACACCTCGTTTGCGATTCGCTTCGGCATTAGCTTCTCTTTCGCGCGCATTTTCCCTTTCACTTCGGCTGCGCCATGCCGAACCGCTTCTACCAACCGTTCGATCACGAGCCACTCGGTGGCAGCCGCAAGCGCGACTACCGCACGCCGTTTCAGATCGATCGCGATCGCATCATCCACGCGCATGCGTTCCGCAAGTTGCAGTCGAAAACGCAGGTGTTTCTCTCGGGCGAGTACGATTTCTATCGCACGCGGCTCACGCACTCGATGGAGGTGGCGCAAATCGGCCGCTCGATCTGCACGTACCTCCGGTCTCGCGGTGCGCCGCTCAGCGACGATTTCCACATCGACAGCGACCTGGTCGAAGCGGTCTGTCTCGCGCACGACCTCGGCCATCCGCCGTTCGGCCACTCGGGCGAGCGAACGCTGCAGGAACTCATGGTGAAATGGGGGGGATTCGAAGGCAACGCCCAGACCCTTCACCTCCTGACCGAAACGATTTACCAGAACGAAGCCGGCGTGCGCGGGATGGCGCCCACCCGCGCGCTGCTCGACGGGGTGTTGAAGTACAAGAAACTCTTCCGCGAATTTCCGGCGCCGCCGACCAATCACTTCCTCTACGATCCGCAGGAGCGCCACCGGGCATTCGTGTTGGGGGGCGCAACTATTCCGCCGGAGCTGCACGAGGGCGAAAAGCTCAATGCCCTCAAGAGCGTCGAGTGCCAGATCATGGATTGGGCGGACGACGCCGCGTATTCGCTCAACGACATCGTCGATGGCGTCAAAGCGGGCTTTCTCACGATTGAGCGGATCGAGCACTGGGCCGGAGGCGAGGCACTCGACCCCGAGCGTCAACGCTGGCTGGACCAGTTGTTCGACGCGATCCGGGGCGACCGGCTCGAGAACGTGTTCGCCGGCCGCGTGGGTGCCTTCATCACCGCGTGTCGGTTGCGCGAGCGGCAGAATTTCATGTCGGGCCGGACCAACCGGTATCGGTTCGACCTCGTAATCGCGCCCACGGCGGAGCGCGAGGCGGCGTTCTACAAGAAGATGGCGAACGACATCATCTTCGAAAGCCCGCAGCTTCAGCAAATGGAGCACAAGGCTCGCCGCGTGCTGTTCGACCTCTGGGACTCCGCGTGGCGCAACTACGTCGAGCAGGGGCCACGCGTGATCAACATCCTGCCGCCGCGCATCGGCCGGCTGATCAACGGCGAGAACACGCCGGCGGGCAAAGCCCGCCAAATCTGCGACTGGCTGTCCGGCCTGACGGACGGCATGATTGTACGCACCTACCAGCGGCTCTTCGATCCGCAGTTCGGCAGCATCCGCGATTTGAG
>Ga0082335_1002778_pt1 | contig 31266 bp, 23 predicted proteins | sample Subgrocontami58m_FD_72375 | JGI IMG/M metagenome (GOLD analysis project Ga0082335, IMG submission 72375) | Subsurface groundwater microbial communities from S. Glens Falls, New York, USA - GMW37 contaminated, 5.8 m (SPADES assembly) (version 2) ...
TAAAATTTGCTGCGCGAAAAACATGGCCACATTATCGGATGGTAAATTGTTCAGATGTCCCTATGCAGCCAATGCCGCAAGGCTGTCGGCAGTCCCCGATTACAAAAGCGATTATATTGACCTATTTCAGGAGACGCCTGACGCGGCAGGCATTCTGGCGACAAAGAATAGGATACGGGATTTCATTTTACACAAAGACTTTTTGCAGACATGCGACTATTGCAGCGGCAGGCCACTATCTGGCTCAGAAATACCGCCCGCTATACAGACAAATAATCCGGTAGGATATCACAAATACGCTGCGGGATAGGTGAGCGTCAGAGAAAATACCGGGAAATGTAGAGAAGCAAACGCTTCGTTTTACAACATAACTTTGCGGGTTCCCTCCTTTGCGGGTTCAGGTTTGTAACCTGAACCTGGAGGTTTATGTATTTCTGGGCGTTGTGACAGTTCAACTGGGTATCGCTTGTTCAAACTACAAGGTTCAGGTTGCAAACCTGAACCCGCCCGTACTGGTAGGAGCCGTCTCCCGACGGCGACTGACGGTGTACGACAGCACACAAGCGCCCGTTCGCCAACAGGAGTTGGCTCCTACCAAAAACATTGAAATTCCCGAACATTAAACTAATAACACCACTGAAAACCGGTCAGTTATTATGAAAAAAACAACCGTTGCCATACTTGGATCAACATCGCACATCGCGAAAGGATTGATTAACAATTTTCTCCAAAGGGAAGACGTCTGCCTGCATTTGTATACGAGGTCACCTAAAAACCTCCTCAGCTTTCTTGACATCATAGGAAAATCCCCAAACAAATGCTGCGTCATTCACGATAATTATGAAGGCTTTACAAAATGTTTTTATTACGTCATAATCAACTGCGTGGGCGTGGGAACCGCGGGCAAGCTGCGCGGTGACTATTCCCGGTATTTTACCGTTACGGAAGAATACGATAATCTGGCTATAGGTTATGTGCGCGATATGTGTCCCGATACCCTCTACATCAGCTTCAGTAGCGGGGCAGTGTATGGAAGAGAACTTGCAGCAGCCGCGGAAGAAAACACCGCGCACAGTATCCGGGTGAATCATATAGCTACGCACGATTATTACGCTATTGCCAGGCTTAACGCAGAGGCCAAGCACAGGGCATTTACCCATTTGAACATCGTTGACCTCCGGATTTTCTCCTACTTCAGCAGGTTTATTGACCTGACAGACGGCTATTTTATCACTGATGCAATGAACAGCATTTTAAACAAGAAGACTCTCGTCACCGATGCCGTAAACATCGTACGTGATTACGTGCATCCGGAAGACCTTTTCTCCATAATCAGAAAATGTATGGATACAGGGAAAATCAATGCGGCGCTGGATGTAATCAGCGCCAAGCCCGCATCAAAGAAAGAAATCCTTGATTATCTTTCGCAAGCTTATGGATTGCAATACGAGATTGGTCAATCGGTGAGCAACTCCAGTGCGACAGGCGCAAAAACTATATACTGCTCTGCGTATAATAAGGCTTTAGAAATTGGCTATAAACCGGCATTCAGTTCCATGGATGCAATTAAAGATGAATCAAAACATATAATAAACCACTCTGTGGGGGCAGGTTTGAAACCTGCCCCTACGGCACGTATGATGAATACGTAAATTTTTAGAAGGGAATCAGTCAGACCGAAAATGGTTTATATTATTATGGGTGTTTCTGGTTGTGGAAAAACCACCGTGGGCAGGATGCTTGCGGAAAGGCTCTCCATGAAATTCTATGACGCTGACGATTTTCACCCTCAGGGTAACATTACCAAAATCAAAAACGGTATCCCCCTTGAAGACGATGACCGGAACCCATGGCTTTTAAACCTTGCCCAACATATCGCACAGTGGAATGGAGATAATGGCGCCGTGCTGGCTTGCTCTGCCTTAAAGGAAAAATACCGCCAAATTTTGTCATGGGATGGAAAAGAGGAGGTCGCCTTCATCTATCTTGAAGGTAATAAGGACATAATTCTTGACCGAATGCGGAAAAGAAACGACCATTTTTTCCCTGTTGAGCTTTTGGATAGCCAGTTTAATGCGTTGGAAGCGCCTCACGATGCCATTACGGTGCGAATTAATAAGACACCTGAAGAAATCTGCGCCGAAATCATGAATAATTTTAACCTGCCTGGCTGGAAAATATCCAGGAAACCCTGATTCCAAGTTAAACGAGGAATCTTGAGATGCTATTTTTAAACATCGTGTATATTTTTTAAACACTTTCCCCAAAAACTTCCGCTACATACCTGAAAAGAAAGTCGTTACTCCTATCAATAACAACCATTGAAAACCGTTAACTCACAGTAACAGCATCAGTTACACACTCCGAAAAAATCTTTCCATAAAATCGCATTTTATCGGTATTTCAATTGCTTTTGTCTTGTTATCTTTTTAGCAATATTTTTCATTGATAGTTAATTGTTTATAAAACGATGGATAATTTTAAAACCCATATGTTTCAATAATCCTAAGTGTCGAGTTAGAAGTTTTTGGCGAGGAAGCTAAAATGCAAACATCATGTAACAAGGACAAAATAATTGATAAAATATTGTTTTTGGTTCCGCCTTCTATTGATTACGAAAAATTTAAAAATCCGCCGGATAATGTAAGAACAATCAGGAAAAAAGATGGATTATATGGAAGCGTTCTAACTGATATTCCCTTAGGAGTTTTGGCGCTTAGCGCTTACATAAAAGGATACAGTGATACAAAAACCAGACTCATAGATTTTAACACGGTTCTTAATAAAATGGACGCCTTTGAGTTTCGTTCTTTTTATGATTTTTTTAAGGACTATCTTTCTGACCAGCAATGGGCTACTTACGCGCCAACAATAATTGGATTGTCAGCATTATTCACAACATCCTATCAAAATATGATGGATATCGTAAAATGCTGCCGGGGAATTTTCCCCAATTCAATCATACTAGCAGGCGGCGGCGTACCGACCAATATGTATAAGGAAATTTTTCAGGACACCGACTGCTTTGACGCTTTAATTTATGGTGAAGGTGAAAAGGCGCTGTTAGGTTTAGTAAAAGCAGAAAACAAAATGGAATTCCTGAAAAATTCGACTTCATGTATTACCAAAGAAAAAATATTAAAGAATGCATCATATATGTTTGATTTCATCGAAAATCTGGATGAAATCCCTCTATACGATTATGATTTGCTGAATGTGAATGACTACAGATTAAATCCGACTATCTCCGCTTATCCTGGTGTAGACAGCACAAAACCACACATAACAATGATGACATCGAGAGGATGTCCCTACCGTTGTGTTTTTTGTTCGGCTCATTCAATTCATGGCCGTACCGTTCGTTACTATAGCCTGCCGCGTGTGAAGGCAGATATCGCCAGAATTCACGAAAAATATGGCACAAAAACCATCATTTTCCAGGATGACCATTTTATGGCGTCAAAAGAAAGAGTCTATGCAATTATTGATATTCTGAAAGAGTTTAAGTTGTCGGCATTTTTCCCGAATTCGCTAACCCTTTACGCGCTTGACAGACCCATGCTCGAGGCGCTGCATAGCGTCGGAGTAAATCTTCTTGTGCTGGCAATAGAATCAGGCAGTGAAAGAGTATTGAAGGAAGTTATGCATAAGCCTTTGAACATGAATATCGTGAAACGGGTGATGAAAGATTGCCGCGAATTGGGAATTGATACTGATATTAATATTATTATTGGTTTACCTGGTGAAACGAAAGAGGATATTGAAAATGCCCGTGCATTCTTAAAAACACTTTATGGAACGTGGTTCCGTATTTATGCGGCTGTTCCGCTGGTCGGCAGTGAAATGTTTAAAATCTGTCTTGAAAAAGGGTATATAAAAGAAGGATTTATTGACGGAGATTTCAAAAAGGCCGTCATTGAAACTGAGCATTTCACATCCGAATATATTCAGAAAGCGGCGTACTCGTTAAATCTCGACCTGAATTTTGTGTCCAACGGAGAAATGAGACTGGGAAATTACGCGCGGGCCCTTAAAGAGTTTCAAAATACTATTAAAGTTAAGCCCGACCATGCATTTGCTTATTATTTTGCTGCAAAATGCTGGAAACAACTCGGTGATGAGGAAAAGTACATTGCGTACAAGAACAGGTATAACGAAATTATTGCAGAATCAGCGCTCTGGAAAGATTATGTTGCAGAGTTTAACATTGCGTCTTTGAACTAGCGGGGATATCTCTAAACGGGGTAACAAATGGAGCTGATATGAGTTTCAAAAATCACATGCAAGGTTACAATGACTTGCGCACACTATATCAGATTGATCATCTTTATGCCATAAAACATGGCAAATATTCCCCTCCGGTATTGGCAGAAATAGATCCAAACAGCGGATGTAATCAAAAATGTGTCTACTGCTACGCAAACGACAGAAGCGGGGAGGGACTGAAAATTGAGAATGATGTATTTGTCAATCTGTTTGATCAACTGGCCGATGCCGGTGTAAAAGCAGTTCTGCTGCAGGGCACCGGCGAACCGCTGATGCACAAGGCAATTTCACAGGCAGTGGAGAGAGGCGCTCAACGCAATCTGACTATTGGTGTAAATACAAACGGTGTCTTACTCGGAAAGGCGTTGCAAGATCAAATTTTACACCATTTATTTTATGTAAAATTCTCTGTTGTTGACAGCAATAAGCAACGCTATGCCCATCTTCACGGCTGTTCTGAAAAACAATGGGAATTGCTTTTAGAAAATATTAAATATGCGGTCGCCTTGCGGCAAAAGAACAATTTAGGAGTTTCTCTCTGGGCAACTCAGTATCTGGATGAAAATAATTTTTATGAGGCATACGACATAGTAAAATTTTGCAAAGATATAGGATTGGATTATATTGTCATTCAGGAAGCAACGTACAGCAATTTCTCGCCAGCCGGGAAAAAAACCTATGCTTCTTCACACTATTCGAATGACGAAATTCGTGAAATGAAAGAAAGGGTACTGGAACTGAATGACGACCATTTCCGCGTGAAAGTTGTGTTTCCGCTTGTTAATGATTCAATGAACTATGCCGGCCAGACAAAAGAGGGGTTCCTGCCAGACTTCTGTCAGGGGGTAAAACTTTACACAACAATTTGTTCTGACGGAGAGGTCTACCCCTGCTGGAGAATGTGGGGTCGTGGTAAAGAGTATAGTTACGGCAGCATTTATGACAATACGTTTGAGGATATCTGGAAGGGAGAAAAACGAAAACGAATAGAAAAATACATCAATACAACTCCACCTTCCGGCGATGAATGCATGGTCTGTAATCACGCAAGACTGAATGAAATATTATATAATTTTATACAGGCAAATTCTAAATGGAAGGATTTCATCATTTGAATAACAAAATATCGGTAAAACAGTTGCCCGGGAAAACAGAGTGTTCCTGGCATAAAGAACATGAAGAAACCGGAAAGGCATATACCCATGACGAAATCTTCACGAGCAACGTCTGCCCGATTATGTGGCACACCCTGTATCCCTATTTTCTCGGCGCACTGTACGGAGCGAAATTTACGTATAATGACCGGGGCGATTGTCATGTATGTTGCCCGGCGGAAAAAGGCGTAGACGTCCTCGTAAAAGTGCGTTCTAACGACGGCAAGTTCGAGACAGGCGTGCCTTCTGACTGGCGCGATGTTATTCATGCCGAGGTCGTCAAAGTTAATGGTTTATGTGATTACAATCACAAAGTTGGCGACCGTTTCGTCTTTCCTACCTGTATGAAGAAACAATATGCATGTCCCGCAGGCATTCACAATATGTTTCCGTTCTTAGACATTGAAATCCCAAAATGCATAAATCTGAAGAAAATCAGATGTACCGACTGGCTTGAAAACATTTACTATTCAATCAACAACGCTGATTCGAAAGAACCCACCGATGAATAAATCTATGAAACAAACAGCGCTTTTCTCGTTGAATGACACAACTGACGCCGTACTGTTTGCGAAGGAACTCATTGCTCTTGGTTGGGAAATTATAGGTTCATCTGAGACAGTCGTGTTGTTAAAAAACAAAAACTTACCGGTTATTGATATTGCCGATTTCACCGGAGTAAAAGAGGATTATGGCTTCCCACCGACTTTGCATCCCAGGATCGAATACGCACTGACCGGAAATGATTCACTGCGGATTGATCTGGTGTATGTGATTCCTTATCCTCTTTCCCGTGGAAATGATGTCGGCGGCAGGACGCTTTTGGCGCTGGCGGTAAAAGGGTCACGCATTCCGGTAATGACTATTGATGATATGAAAAAAGTAGTTTCATCAATAAAAGAAACTGGTCAGGTATCTGAAAACCTGCGTCACGAACTGGCTGACAAAGCCTGTTTTGCTATTGCCAATCATTATGCCTCTCTTCTATCGAGCAGGGACAAATACGATATCGTTTCAGGCCGTTTTTCCTATGAATTACTCAATGGGGAAAATCCGTATCAGACGCCGGCTTCAACCTTTGAAAATTCACAACATGACGATGCGTTATCCTTAACAAGGTTTACAAAAGTGTCCGGAGAACCGCCCTGTTTCACAAATATGGCTGATGCTGATTGTATCCTCAGGACTATGACGCTGGCCGCCGAAGCGTTCAGGCAGAATCAAAATTCAGTCCCGCATATCTGCATTGCAGCCAAACACGGGAATGCCTGCGGCATGGGGGTTAGCAGTTCGGAGCCTATTCATGCGGTTGAAAAGGCACTCTGGGGAAACCCCCGCGCCATTTGGGGCGGCGAGGTTATAACCAATTTTGATATTGATGAAAAAGTCGCATCGGCCTTATTTAAATGCGTTAAACGGGAGCAGGAGATGGGTAATCCCTATTGGATGCTGGACATGGTCATTGCGCCTGATTTTTCAAAAGAGGCCCAGGATATCCTCTGTAAGCGTGAAATACGCAAACTGTTTATAAATAAACATCTGAAGACAATCTCTCATGAGAAAACCATATTCCATTATCGTCAAATCCGGGGCGGCTTTTTACGCCAGCCGACGGCAAATTACGTTCTTAATCTGGAGAAATGCGAGCGTAATTCCTCCGAATTCGACGACAAAATAATTACTGACTTCATTATTGGCTGGGCTGTCGCTTTCTCGTCAAATCATGGCGGTAATGAAGTCGCGCTAGCCAGGGACGGGGCGCTATTAAGCGCTGGCGGAGGCCCCTCAACCGTTGACGCCGCCAAAATTGCAATCATGCGGGCGAACGATAACGGGCATTCGGTAGAGAACGCTATAGCGGCCGCCGATGCGTTTTTCCCATTTACAGACGCCCCTGCACTATTATGCAAGGCTGGTATTTCAGGGGTAATTGCGCCCGGCGGCGGTAAGCATGAAAACGATATAAAGTCTTTCTTTACCGCACAAAAGAAAAAAACAGTTTATATTCCCGAAAAGTTCAGAGGGTTTTGCAGACACTAGACAAAAAGACGCTGGAGAATAGTCAATGTTACATGGTACATACTTCCATCCAACTGTTTTTTATTTTGGGAAAGATACAGAAAAAACTGTCGGCGAAGAAGTTAAAAAATATTCAGGAAATGTCCTTTTTCATTATGGACAGGGCAGTATCAAAAGAAACGGACTGTATGATACCGTTAAAACCTCATTGGAAAATGCCGGATTGGAAATTTATGAATTAGGCGGAGTGGAACCAAATCCACGAACGGGTCTCGTATATCAGGGAATAGAGGTTTGTCGCAGCAAAGACATAAAGTTTATCCTTGCCGTTGGCGGTGGTAGTGTTATTGACTCTGCAAAGGCAATTAGTATCGGTGCGCCTTATGACGGCGATTTTTATGATTTTTTTAAACAGACACAAAAACCCGCATCTGCATTGAAGATTGGAACTGTGCTAACAATGCCAGGCTCCGGCAGCGAATCGAGTCCTGGGGCGGTCATCACCGATTTGGGGTCAAAGGCCAAAAATGTCTGCGATAATCCGCTGTTAATTCCTGTATTTTCAATTTTAAATCCAAAACTTACAAAAACCATTTCAAAGTTCCAGACATCCTGCGGAATTGTAGACGCCATGTCCCACGTTTTTGAGCGGTATTTTACGATTACCGAATATGTGGATTGTACAGACAGAATTTGTGAAGGACTAATTTTGACTTTGATGAAATATGCCGCTTTGGTGCAGAATGAGCCTGAAAATTATGACATTCGCGCGGAAATTATGTGGGCTTGCAAACTTGCGCATGATAATACTCCGGGATTTGGCAGAAAGCAAGACTGGGCATGTCATAAAATCTGCCATGAAATAAGCGCAATCTACGACGTCAGTCACGGGGCGGTCATGGGAATTGTTTTCCTTGCGTGGTTTAAATGGGTTTCCAAAAAAAACATTGCCAAACTTGTGCAATTCAGCCGGCGGATTTTTGGGATTGATATCCCTAGCGATGCAGAAGCGGTAATTAGGATGATTAATCAGTTCGAAGCATTTTTGCAAAATATTGGAATGCCAATATCCCTTCACGAAATCGGTGTAAGCGACAAATATCAGTTCCCTGAAATTGCAGAAAGATCTGTCAGATTTATGCAAAGCGGCACGATTGGCAACTATGTCAGATTATCGCCAGACGATATTATTAGTTTGCTGGAGACTGCATATTAATTCAAAATAAAAGCCGTCCTTCCCTTACAAACAATTTTTTCAGAACCTAATGAATAACAGTACCGAGATATATTAAAACCGGAACATAACATGATACGCAGTTATAAAATTACCATTGCCCTACTTACCTATAACCGTTGCAAGAGCGGTTATCTGAAAGAATCCATTGATGCGATCCTTGCGCAGACGTACACCGATTTTGAATTGCTGGTTGTTGATAATCACAGTACGGATACCACAGCAAAACTCGTAATGAGTTATGAAGATCCTCGTTTGACGTATATTCGACAACCTGCTGGCGGAAATGCAACCACCAGTTATATACGTTCTTCCATAATGAGCCGCGGTGAATATATCATAATGGCCCATGATGATGATGTAATGGAGCCTACCATGATTGAACGTCAGGTAGCCTTCATTGAAAAGCATCCGGAGCTTCTGGTTGTTTCAAATAATGTTTCGCTAATTGATGACGCCGGTGTTTTAATCCAGCCCAGGTTGTATGAACTTGAGGAAGATATTGTTTTTAATACCGCTGAATACATAAATAAATATTTAGAGGAAAAGTTATGGATACCTGCGCCAACATTGCTTTTTAAGCGCCAAAACTATGTTAAAGCAGTTTCAAAATGGCTGGGTACAAAAGATCCGGCCTATCTGGCCAGCGGCGATATCTGGATACTATTTACGTTAAACCTTCAGGGGCCCATTGGTTTGCTGGCAGATCCCCTGCTCCGGTACCGCCAGCACAGAGGGCAGGAGTCCAGAAATGTTGATCAGGGATATCCGATGATTGAGGCAATTAGATTATTACTAAAAAACCATGGACGGAATAAAAATCTGCATTCCAATTTGCCTGCAATTCATGGTTTTCTGACGCGCTACAGAACCCAGGATATTTGCTTTAAAAGCGCTAAAAAAAATCAAATCTTAAGCAAACTAACAAGCCTGAAAAAAAGTTGGGAGAGGAATGTGACTCCGTCAAACCGGGCCATGGACATTATATTGCCGTTTGAAATATGCCTCAATCTGTTTGGTCTTGGACATTCTGTGCAAGCGAAGGCCTTTTCAAAGTTAAAAATGACCCTGGCAAAAAGCGGGGGTCGGCGTGGATTCCGAAACTGGTTATCAGCGCTGCAAAACGGAAATAATATATTCGATTCGCAGAAAAATCTGCAGAAGATTGCTGTTTTTGGCAGTATGCTGAATGCGTATCTCATCATAGAAAGTGCACAACAGGCGGGAATAGACGTACTGGGATGTTTTGATTCCAGTCCTGCAAGGATCGGCAAACAGGTATTGGGCATTCCGGTTTATCCGATTGCAGATTTATCAGAAAAATCAAAGCGCCTGGATGCAATCATACTGAGCAGCGAACATGATCAGGAAGACGCATTAAAACTGATACTCAAAGGGCATCTTCAGCAAAACCAGAATTTGCCAATAATTTCCTGGAAAGACCTTGCGGAAAGCGCTGCTAAACTAGTTTAACAAGCATAAAGGAATTAACTAAATGTATACGCAAGGTGATTCAAATAATCCGCCGCCGGGAAGCGTTCCATGTGAAATTTCAGCAGGGGCAGGTGTATGAATATCATGTTTTTTCCAATTATATGGTATTCACGTAAACCATTGTATCGTAACCGGAACATAATCTAATGACGCCTCAATCACTTAAAACAATAAAGGACACAATAGATAACGCACAGCATGTATGCCTGTTTGGTATCGGCGCACTGCTCCATGATTGCTTTCACCAGCTTGTATCATTTCTCGGCAGAGAGCCTGACTTCCTCTGTGACAATGCGTGGGAAAAATGGGGAAGGGAGTTTTTTGGCAAGCAGTGCATTTCTCCGGACGAACTTGGCAAGCTGAGAGGCAAAACGGTGGTTATTATAACGGTAAGGAATTATGAAAGCATTTACCAGCAACTCAATCGCATGGGGATAAAAGACGTCTTCATTTCCTGTTACGACAGATGTTATAACGCAATAGATGCCGTGAAAAGGCTCGATGGTGATCAATTTGAGGCGCTGAACCATGAATCAACGTTAACTCCAGTGCGAGGTAAATGGACGCTGATTACCGGCGCTGCTCGCGGCATAGGACGTCAGATTGCCATGGAAATGGCAAAACGGGGATCAAATATCATTGCACACAGCCGTTCCGTTTCACACGTCAAAGAAACCGTTGATTTATGCAACGACTTTGGCGTGCAGGTCGTGCCCATTGCCGCAGAACTCGGCAATTTGACTGAAGTGGAGGAAATGCTTTCGCGTCTGGAATGTCTCGTTCCACACATAGACATTGTATTCAATAATGCAGCCATTTCGTCGTCGTGGCCAGCGGGTTTTTGGTCTGTACCGGTGCAGGACTACCTTTCCACTTATACTATCAACACCGTTACACCTATTCTTATTTGCAAACGGCTTCTTCAACCGATGATACAACGCGGGTTTGGCAGGATAGTCAACATCACCAGCAGTATTCAGAGGAGACCCGGCGAGATGGCGTATGCATGCAGCAAGGCTGCATTAGATAAATTCGTATACGATTTGGCGCCCAGCCTTCAAGGCACGGGAGTTACGATTACCCTGTTGGATCCAGGTTGGTTACGTACCGACATGGGTGGACTCGGCGCCCCCCATTCCCTAGAAAGCGTGATTCCTGGAGCTTTGTTAGGCGTATTACTCGACTGCAATTTTAACGGGCGGTGGTTCAGCGCCCAGGACTATGCCGGGTTAAGCGCTGAAGCGGCCATTCAAAAGGCTAGATTTTTATCAGCTTCATCACCTGTAACTACCCATGAAATTAAGCCCGAACCTCTCACATTGGAGGTCAAATGAATTATCAGCCCGAAGACTTAGTAAAATCATGCAGAAAGCTCGAAAGCGGGCTTCGCCTGGGACAGGAAGGTATTCACGCCTGTCAGCTCGGGCCGTTTTGCGCACCTCTATACTGGTCAGCCGATGAAGCTTCCCGGATTAAAATTACAAAGGAAATGATCGTCGAGAAGAGAAAAGAACTCTTTCAACGACTTAATGATACTTATAGTGACCTTGCCTGCAAAAAATGTCACATGGTAATGACCAAACGTTATGAGGACGTTCATTTCACCAGACTGGGGCACGTTGACCTTGCCGCTACAACTATCTGTAATCTGCGATGCAGTTTTTGCGGTTACACGGTGCATAATTCATTTTCAAAATCCAGGTATGGCGCACTCTCCGTTTTAAAGGAATTTACGGCAGATGACGTTGAATGGGATGCGGCCGTTGACTTTAACGGAGGAGAGCCAGGCATTCTCCATGACCTGGACGCATTCATAGACTACTTTAATTCACGTCGCATTCGTGTTTTTCTCTACACCAATGCCGTAAAATTCCGCCAATCAATCTATGACGGTCTTGTAAACGGTTCAATACGCTGGGTGTGCACGTCTCTGGACGCAGGTTCACCGTCTTCATTTTTACATTTGAAAAAGAGAGACTATTTTCTTCAAGTACTGGAAAACCTGACCCGTTACGCCTCTGCGGGCAGCAAAGGCGGCGGTAAGTTGTCCGTTAAATATATTTTCTGCGACGGCAATTGCAGCGATGACGACATAACCGGATTCACTTACGCCATGCTTGCCATCCGCCCCCAAAAAATCTGGTTGACCTTCGATTTTGAACCACTACAAAGCCTTCCTGGCGACTCATCTGATTTTGGCAGCCATGACTATTCCAGACACATTGCAGCCTATACAAAAATGTTTTTACTACTGAAGAAACACGGCCTGGAGGCCGGCCATTTTACGGAAAACCATCTCGCCGCAGTGTGTCAGCAAGGTAAAATCCTTATGGATAGGGTATTATCTGAAACAAACAAATCCGCTTCCAACGATATTCCTGACCTGGTTCTGAAAAATTTCCGCGAGGGAGAAAAGGAAAAGTCGGCATCAACACTATCTGCATACTTCGACACTACGCCTTTGCGAATTAAGACACCTAATGAGAATCCCGAACCCTGGTCACTAAACGGAAAACGTGTAGTCATCGCTCCGGCATGCCATCTGGCCAAGGATCTTCTAAACGATACGGACATTAGAACAGGCAATATACTTGGCTTTCTTGACCGTGATCCGGTATTGCAGGGCAAATCCATTGAGGGAATTCCAATTCATGGATATGATTCAATCCCGGATTTGGACCCGGAGGTAATTCTTGTCGCATCGCCAGATCAGCACCGTAACGATATTTTACAGACAATCGCCAGATACACAACTACAGCGGCACGCATTGCCATACTTAACCGGTAAGACAAAAGATGTCAGATAAACATAAAACGATTATCTCCAGACTATTCGAACAGAAAGCATTTCCCGATGATGCTTTTTACCTCAAAAAGGCATTTGATGAACGGGCAATCATCGTCTATGGGGCAGGCGAATGCTGCCACTGGTTTGTGGAAATTGTCATGAAAATACATGGATATATACCTGTAGTGGTGCTGGATAAAGCATTCAAACGTGGAGACACGTACGAGGGAATTCAGGCATGCCCTCCTGAGGAGTATCAGCCAACCGAAGATGAGAAACAAAACGCTATCGTTGTTATCTGCGTTGGCAAACAGGAACACCATTCTGAAATTCTACGGTGTCTGAAGGAGCTTGGATTTCAGCATATCATCTTTCTTATGGATATCTATGAAATACATAATCCCTTTCACCAGCCTGATGAATTAAAAATGAAAGGGTTTGATTTCTATTTGGAACAGAAGGACAGTATATTCGCCGGTCTTGAACTCCTTGGTGATGATCTGAGTCGTGAGATTTACACCCGTTCCCTGCAGACTCATTTACAAAGAAAACCCGCTCCACTAGCGGACAGACCCCGAAGAGAACAGTATTTTCCAACGGACATACAGCTTCGCCGCGGATACTCCAGATTCGTTAACTGCGGCGCTTATGATGGTGACACGCTGAGGTTGTTAAATGAAATGTGCGGCAAGGTGGGTGATATTGTTTGCTTTGAGCCTGAGCCGGATATTTATCAAAGACTTGTAGACTATCTTGGGAAACACAAACATGAGCTGGCGGACAACATTATTGCGATGCCCTGCGCTGTATACAACCGTGAGGCGCTCATGGGTTTCACAAATGGCAGCGGCCTCGGCTCAAGAATTTCGGCGAACGGCGATTCCATGGTACAATGTGTTGCCCTTGACCACGTGCTTACGGGATTTAAGCCCACGTTCATTTGTATGGACGTGGAAGGCGTGGAACCAGAGGTCTTGAAAGGCGCAGAGGGTCTTATCCGTAAGAATTGCCCAGACCTGGCAATCTGTGTCTATCACGCGCCTCATCATCTCTGGGAGATACCGCTATGGTTGCACAATCTCGGACTCGGCTACCGTTTTTATCTGAGAAACTATACAACCTTCACCAACGAAACCGTACTCTATGCGTCAATATAATCAGATATTCGGCGACTTTTAACCTCCCCTCTAAAAAGAGGGGACGGGGGTGTGTTAGAGGCGTTTTACACACCCCTTAATCCCCTCTTTCTAGAGGGGAAACTGTGACTGAAATCCTATACCTGCACTTAGGCGACAATACCAATAAACGATGCTGGAGATGCTCTCAGGCAAATCTATTAAATACAAACATTTTTTGTTTTAACAATGTGGAGGAATACAAAATGTCAACTTTAAAATATTTACTGATATCACCAGGAAAGCCTAAGACAATAGTACAATCCTCAAATCCCACAACGGAAATACTGGCAATGTTTCCTGTCGGACTTGCATATATTTCGGCATCCATGAAAAAAGCCGGGTTTGAAATATTTACAGTCAACTCCAATTTCTCGGAATCCGACGTTGAATCCACTTTGACGGATATAATAACTAAAAACGATATTGGTGCAGTATGTACGGGAGGCAAAAGCATAGATGTTCACAATATTATAGATATTATCGGCATTGTCAGACGAATAGATTCGAAAATCAAAATAATTGTCGGAGGCGCAATTATTTCTTCTGATCCTGAAACGGCAATGAATGTGCTTGGCGCCGATATTGGCGTGATTGGCGAAGGTGAAGAAACAATGTGCGATCTTGCGCTTGCCTTAAACAACAATACCTTCATCGGCGACGTACCCGGAATTATTTTCAGGCAAAATGGCGAGCTACTACGATCCCGGAATAGATCTGAAATTAAAAATATTGACCTTCTCCCATTTATGGATTTCGATGGTTTTGCGTATTCAGAATGGCTTGAAATCAACGGAAATACTGGCATAATTTATTCAGCAAGGTCTTGTCCTTTCCAATGCACCTTCTGTTTCCAAACAACTGGGGGTGTATATAGACGGCGGTCACTGGACTCAGTATTTGATGAAATTGATTATCAAGTCGAAAAATACCATATTCGGTCCATCGCGGTATCCGATGAATTATTTTCAGCAGAGAAAAATAGAATTTTTGATTTCTGCAACAGAATACAGCAATACAAAATAAACTGGATATGTTCCCTAAGAGTTTCTGAAATTGAAACAGACTTATTACGCTTAATGAAAAACTCCGGCTGCACCATGATCGCAACCGGACTTGAGAGCGGGTCACCTGAAATTCTCAAAAGTATGCGTAAGGGCATAACGGTGCAACAACTCGAAAATGCGCTTGAGGTATTTGCCAATTCTGAAGTAATCATGCTTGGCAATTTGATATTTGGTGATGTTAACGAAACAAAGGAAACGGCTAAAACCTCCATTGATTTTTGGAATAAGTATAATCAAAAAATATATATCAACCTGGGGACAGTCTGCACATTCCCTGGCTCTCAAATTTACAAACTGGCCTGCCAAAAAGGTCTTATTTCCAATAAAGAACAGTATCTGAAAGATGGCTCGTTTTTTATAAATACAACCAAAATGGATGATGCTGATTATTTTGATATGCTTTCACAAATCACCGAATTGTCTTACCTTCCACAGATTCCAGCAAAAAGCTCTACCATTCAAAATGTGAAGGGCAATGGCTTTTGCGAAGCAAAGTGGCAGTGCAGGCGTTGCAATGCTGTACATCTTTTGCCTAACGTTCATTTTCTACAAGCCCCTATCTGTACTTGTTCCTGTGGCGTACAGAACACGGTTGAGTTGTGCGGAAACGTCACCGTTAACAGTATCGAGCTCATGGCTGCGTTACCTGATGATGAAGTGATTGCCTTTTGGGGAGTTGGAAGTCAATATTGCAGACTTGCAAGGTTCTATGCATGTTTTAACTCAAACAGATTTGTTCAGGTTGATTCAAATAAGCATCAGCAAAAGATGACACGGCTGGGCAGGAAGATATACGCCCCGGATATTATTGCTCAGAAAGAAATTAAAAGCGTGATTATTACATCGCCCACCGCTAAAGATGCGATACTCAAAACCATTGAGCATGAATATCCTTCTGTGTCGAACGTGTTTTTTCCAAATTTACTCCGTAGAGGAGAGAAGTTCATTCCGGTTTTTCAGCGTATCCCATTTAGAACTGAAAGCGCTGAAAACCTATTAAATCCCACCTATTCATTAGTGTGCGCACAGAGTTAAAAAGTCATTGCTTGTGCCACGATATAAAGTAAAAGAGACAAGAAAGAGGTTTCGTAATGAGCAAACAAAACGATATTCTGCACGGAACGATCGTCTGGGTTGCGCCGTTTTATAACCGGAGCGGTTATGGAGTCGGCGCAAGGGCTACCGTATCCGCCCTTCACAGGGCAGGAGCACGGATCAGAATCATTTCAGTAAATGAAGTCGAGGCGGGTATTGACGACTGTGACCTCAACCTCATTAAATCGCTTGAAACAACCCCGGTGGTTCCGCCCATTACCGCTATTGTCTCTCACGTCCCCAGCAAGGCATGGCTGGGAATAAAGCTGCCGGAACCAAATTTACGCATAATGGCAACCACCTTTGACAGCAGCGCCCAGGGAAACGTGCCCCCTCCCGAATGGATGTCCGTGTTTCAGGAAATGGACCAGGTTTGGCTTCAGGCGGATAGCGAACAGAAGGCCTTTCTTTCTGCCGGGTTGCCGCCCGGTAAAATCCAAATTGTAACCTGGCCACACCCATGGTTGGAAAATCCACTTGTTCCTCCCCCCATACATGAAACATCCGTGCAAGAAAAACCGTTCCGCTTTCTGTCTATCGCCATGTTTCTGCCGCGTCGCCGATGGGATACCCTTATCGAGGCATACCTTGAAGAGTTTAAAGACAACGAAAACGTAGAGCTTTATCTGAAGGTCAATTATCCTTCATGGCATCCGGTACCCGGTAAACCCCGGCAAGACCTTTGCGAACTTATCAATTCATTACGGTTGAAAACCGGCTCTCAGACTCCAATTACTGCTGACGAGGAACTCGGAACACGGGCAGGCATCCTCCGCCTGATGGACAGTTGCAACGTATATGTTTCAACTGACACTGCCGCAACTGCACCCATTGCAGAGGCGCGGGTAAGGAGGCGGCAGGTTATCCTCCCGGATGGACTGGGATTAGGCGATACCTTTGTTACTATTCCCGTTGACCCGCACGCAAGGTTCCCATTAACCCAGGACATGCTTCAGTATCAGCCCCACCATAAAGACGCCTTTATGCCCCGGCTATATGTAAAAGACGTTCGGAGCGCCTTGCATCGCGCCTACAATATGACGTCAGACGAACGGAGCGCTATGACTACAAACGCCGCCGGGGTACGGGGACCAACAGATACGATCCCTGCCTTAATACAGGCAATAAACGCCGGATGGCAGTATAAGGCATTAGCATCGCACAAACACTGCGTAAAAACTGCTGCAAAGATTGTCTGGGAAGGCTCCCAGTTTGTCTACCACTCCCTTGCCCTGATTAACCGGGAGTTATGCTTGCAGTTATTGGATTCTGGACATGAAATCTCTATCATACCGTATGAACGCGACCAGTTTGGCGCCGATGCCGACCCACGCTTTACAGAGATTTCCAGTCGAACGAATAAGCCGCTTACCGGCAAGGCGGATGTCCACGTCCGCCACCAGTGGCCGCCCAATCTTACCCCTCCGCCCGAAGGGCATTGGGTAATTATTCAACCGTGGGAATTTGGCAGCCTGCCGGTGGAGTGGGTTCGGGTGTTTTCAACCCAGGTAGACGAGATGTGGGTGCCCAGCAATTATGTGCGTCAGGTCTATATAGAAAGCGGCGTCCCTGCGGAAAGGGTGGTGGTAATTCCGAACGGCGTTAATCCCGAAAAATTCCACCCCGGCGTAAAACCCTATTCTCTGAAGACGCAAAAGAAGTTTAAATTACTCTTTGTCGGCGGCACGATTCACCGGAAGGGCATAGACCTGCTGTTGCAGGCATATCTTGACGCCTTCAAAGGCTCAGATGATGTGTGCCTTGTTATTAAAGACATGGGAGGAAATTCGTTCTACTCCGGACAGACCTTAAAAACAGAAATTCAAAGGATACAAAACTCACAGGAATCGCCGGAAATTGAGTATATTGATACAATGCTTTCTGAGGAAGAATTAGTTGGATTATACACCGCCTGCAATATCCTCGTTCATCCGTACCGCGGCGAAGGTTTTGGACTGCCGATCCTGGAGGCCATGGCATGCGGCATGCCTGCAATTGTCACGAACGGAGGCGCTTGCCTCGATTTCTGCCATACGAAAAACAGCCTACTGGTAAAGGCCGTCAGAAAACAATTCAAGGAAAAATGTATTGGGGACAGAAAGACCGTTGGCTATCCATGGATGTTCGAAGTCGAGATTGATGCTCTGAAAGACAAGATGCGTTACGCCTGCAATCATCCCGAAGAAATACGGGCGTTGGGCAAGGAAATCAGTCAGGACGTCCGTGACAACTGGACGTGGGCCGGAGCGGCCGGAAAGATTACCGAACGTATAGAATATCTGAAAAACACACCCATCCGCCGTTACGCCGGAGAAACAGGAGATTCAACGTCAGAAGGGCTTTTTCATGTCGCGGAAGAATTGTTTCAGAAGGGAGCATACCCGGAGGCTATTGTGGCGTATAAAAAAGTCATAGCGGGCAGCCGCCACCGGCAACCGCCGTCAGATGATGACGCCTACCTGCTGGATGCGTACCACAACCTTGCCATGGCTTATGCAAGCATCAATCAAACAGAGGCCGCTATTTCCACCCTGAAAAGGGCAATCGAATGGAACGACTCAGACCCGGCGCTGCACAACAATCTCGGCGTGATGTGCTTCAAGAGTAACAGGCACAACGACGCCAGGGCTTGCTTCGAAAAGGCGCTGTCAATAGACACCGGATACAAGGAGGCGCAGAAGAACCTCAAAAAGGTAGCCAAAGCGTTAGCCTAATGACCAATAACACACAAAAACCGACGCTCTCAGTCTGCATGATCGTGAAAAACGAGGAGAAAAGTCTGCCGCGTTGTCTAGAAAGCATTAAAAATGTCGCAGACGAGATCATCATCGTTGATACAGGCTCCACAGATAATACCATGTCCATCGCAAGGGATTTTGGGGCAAAGGTCTATCAATACGCCTGGAACGACAATTTTAGCGAGGCAAGAAACCACTCGCTGAGTCACGCATCGTGCGACTGGATTCTCCAGATTGACGCAGACGAAGAACTGGAACAGGCCGATATTCCCAAACTCCGGCAGGCCATGTGCCACACTGACTACAACGGAATTATTGTCAGTATTCAGAGCGTTATAAAGGGGAGCTTCCATACGTTTTTTAACACCCGTATTTTCAGGCGAGGCAAAGGTTACTACAAGGACATTATCCATGAACAGATCGTTGTGGAAGGCGAACGGCTACCGTCAGAAATAAGGATTTACCACCATGGATATAACCTCAGCGAAGACAAGATGCAGTTAAAATGGCAGCGGACAACCCGTCTGCTCAGGAAACAAATTGAGCAGGACGCATCCAACAGTTTTGCCTGGTTTAATCTCATCCATAATTACCGCACACAAAAACTGTTTCAGGACGGCATACGCGCCGGAGAAGCTGCCATGAAGCTCGTAACGCCTGGAACTCACCTGCATCACGCCGTGATGATTATCTATGAGACGGCCAATTGTTATCTCCACAACGGGGATTTTAACCGTGCAAAGAAATTGTGCCATGACGTCTTAGCGAAACTGGCAGAACGTAACGTTACGCCAGAGAACATTGACATCATATTTACCCTGGCGTGCACCTACCTGAAGGAAGGCAATTACCGCGAGGCACTTGGTTACTTTAACCGTTTCCTAGCGCTCCGAACGTGGTATCTGGACAATCTTCATACAGCTTCTCTCATGGTTGACACCCTGGGACACGATTATGCGGCGTATAACGGCTTGGGTTGCTGTTACGGAAAATTCGGGCAATGGGAATCAGCGATAGACTGTTTGCAAAGAGCCATCGCATCCAACGCCCGCTATCTCCCGCCATATAAAAATCTTGCGCGCTGCTATACCTGTATGAATAATCTCAAAGAGGCCACGAATGCTTTATTACAAGCCGTCACGAAAGGCATTGCGGATGATGAAATCATCCTGCACGTGGGAGAGCTGTATATAAGACAAACGGCATACGAACAGGCGATACCGTACCTCAAGACATACTTAAAGAATAATCCTGAAAACGAGGCAGTCGCGTCAAATATTGCCCTCTGTTATGAGAAAGCAGGACACTGGGCAGCCTTGAACCACGATCCTTTGTAGGGACAGGTTTTAAACCTGTCTCTACGCTCATTAACGTGGCAGTAGCGACGGTCCCTTCCCCGATCGGTGTCGGGGACAAGCGTGGTCGGCATTGGGCGGGGGAATGTCCACCCCCTGCCCCCGCCAGCGGGGGACAACACCCGCGCTACGTATTCCGTTTGAAACGTGGCGGCAGGAGTTTCCTCCTGCCCCAGATGATTAGAGAAAGTTTTTTATCTTTTTGTACCTCTTGTGAAAATAATCACATCCACTACTTATGAGGCACAGATGACAACAAATACAAACTCCCAAACGGCGTCAGGCAACGGCAGGCCATCGCTCTCCGCGTGTATGATCGTTAAGAACGAAGAACGGTTTATAGCAAGATGTTTACAAAGCATTAAAGACGCCGTAGACGAAATCATTATTGTTGATACCGGCTCAACAGACAAGACCGTTGAAATTGCGCAATCATTCGGCGCAAAGGTATACCATCACCCCTGGCGCAATGACTTTAGCGAGGCGCGGAACCATTCGCTGAGCCACGCCTCCGGCGAGTGGGCGCTTTACATTGACGCAGACGAGACCCTCGAACAGAGCGATATTCCTCTCCTGCACGAACTATTGAACGACGCCTCGTACAACGCTATTTTTACGGCTATATACAGTGATATTCCCGACGGTTGCTCAAAACATTACTACACAAGGGTATTCAGGAGAAAGAGCGCCTACTTTAAGGGGATTGTCCACGAGCAGCTTATCTGCGACGGAGATATGAAGCAATCAGAAATCAGGCTGTATCACTCAGGCTACAACCTCTCCCAGGAAGATATGATGAAAAAATACAAAAGAACGGGAGACTTACTGATAAAACAAGTTGATGAAAATCCAGACGACCTGTTCGCCGTCACAAATCTGGTCAGAAATTTCAGGAATGAAAACAACAACGAAAAGGTTATAGAACTTGGTGAACGGGGGCTGTCAATACCCGTGAACAAGGCGGACATTTCCCAGATGCATCAGCGGCAAAGGATAGCCCTTGACCTTGCAAACGCCCTCTCGAATACAAATCAACTGGACAGGGCGGAAGCGGTGTGCAGGAAGGCGCTCAGTGAGTGCCCTGATTTTATTGATAATCTACTCCAGCTCAGTTATATCCTCATCGCAAAGAAGGCATATAAGGAAGCCATACACTACCTGAAAAAATTTCTCGTTATCCAGGAGAAAGAACGCAGCAAACCGGGATTCAACCTCCTCCTGGTTGACTCCTATTACTCCGGGCATAAGGCATACTACGGTCTTGGCGAGTGTTTCAAACGCCTCGGTTTGCTAAAAGAAGCTGAAACGGCGTATAAAAAGGCCATTGAAATATTGGACACAAACCCCGTCTATTACCTGAACCTTGCGCACCTATATATCTCCCAAAATCTTTTAACCGACGCCGAAAAAACGGTTCGCGCTGCAATAAACCAGGGAATCACCGACGACGCCGTGCACCTGCTCCTGGGAAAAATCCTCTCTGCGCAGGGAAAACCGGATGAAGCCATTGATATCCTCAAACAATCGGTCAGCAGAACCCCCACCACAATACCGGCAAGCACTTATGTGCACCTGATAAATCAGCTCATTCAGGCAAAGCGATTAGGCGAGGCCGAGAATATCCTGAAGACTGCGCAGACCTTCCACCCTGACCACTTTGGCTTAATATGTCTCCGGGAAAAAATCAAGTTCAAATCCGGCAACAGAGAAGGTATTCCAGCATTCATTCAGCATGCCCTGAACTCCACCCCTCCAAACAGCGCCATAGCTCTTGAGCTTGGATATTTCTGCATAGAGATGGGCGAATACCCGTTAGCCATAGACTTGCTGGAAAAACACCTGCATGCGACGTCACCTGATGCAAACATCCTTTCAAACATCGCATGTTGTTACGCCAAAATGGGCAAAATAGAGTCTGCTATCATCGGATTCCAGGCAGCGCTTGTCCTTGACCCTACCTGTCACCATGCATCACAAAACCTTAAAGCCCTCCAACATACAACAAACAAAGCCACCTTTTAGCATTTTTTTCAAAATTTATTAAACTTCCTGCACTTATTGCCGATAATTAGAACAGGTACCCGGAAAGAGTTTAAAGACCCGACTAGTCAGTCTCTTAACCTATCGTAATTTATCAGGAAGTATTAAATATGTTTCTTCCCGTCATGGAATTCGGGAAGAACGGAAATTAAACAAGGAGGTTGAACATGAGTAGAATTAACACAAACATTAATGCGTTAAATGCCTTAAGGTCGTTAAATGACGTCAACGCGCGTATGTCTACTTCGCAGTTAAGACTTGCAACGGGTAAGAGGGTCAATACTGCGGGTGATGATGCTGCCGGTTATACCATTGCCAAGAAATTTAACGCAAGAGCAGAGGGTCTCGGCCAGGCGTTAAGCAACATTGGCTCTGCCAAGAACCTGGTGGCCGTTGCTGAAGGACACTTGAACAACATCGTTGACATCTTAACCCAGATGAAGACGAAGGCAACTCAGGCGGCTGATGATTCCCTGGGGACAGCGGAACGAAACGCTATCAAATCGGAACTCCAGGCGCTGGCTACACAGATTGACCTTGAAAACACCCAGGCAACGTGGAACTCAAAGAATATATTCAAGGGCACCAATAGCGCCTCTTCCAGCAACACGGACGTCCAGTTCCAGTTCCAGATTTCTGCAGGCAGCAGCACGGCAAACGATATCCTGACCTTCAACCTGCTTGATACGGACAACGTGAGCATTGACAGCACCAACACGTCGTTAACCAGCACTGGGCTGCGGGTAGGCAGCGCCAGCATAGAAGTATCGTCTTCCGCATCCGCGCAGGACTTGATGGGCAAGATAGATACCGCTATCGCCGATGTGTCGAAGGCATTGAGCTACATTGGTTCCGTAGTGAACAGGTTGTCCTATCAGGAATCAAGCTTGACTGTGGCAAAGACGAACACCGAGGCGGCAAGGAGCCGTATCGAGGACGCCGACATGGCTTATGAGCAGTTGCAATCAACGAAACTCCAGATATTGCAGCAAACTGCCAGCGCCATGCTAGCACAGGCGAACTCAGGACCGCAGTCAATATTGAGTCTCTTCAGATAAGTCGGTTTTACCTATCGGAGACAGATGCCGGAAGGCATCTGTCTCCGGTATTTTTTTAATTAGGTTTTGTTTTGCAATGCAAAACAAAACGGCCTTTTTTGTAGCGCCGATCCCTTGTGGTCGGCCACTGGCGTGGGGATAAACCCACGCGCTACGAGATAGGTTTGAAACATCCTATACAATCCGGTTACAAACTTGCACCCGCAGAGGCATATAAATATGGGGTCTAAAACATGGCATCTATAACATCCGCATACAGCTACAGTTCAGGTATTGACTCCCTGGTGAGTCAATTTATGGCGTTAGAACGCAAGCCATTGAATGTGCTGAATACAAATAAAACCACCCTCAACAGCAGTTTAAATATATACAGCGATTTAAAGACACAACTCTCCGCCCTTCTGACTGCCACACGGGACTTATCAAGCACAAGCACGAGTTCCATCTACAATTCAAGGACGTCAAGTTCCAGCGATGAAACAAAGGCAACCGTCTCGGCCGGCTCCGGCGCAGCAGTTGGAACGTATCAAATCAGGATAAAACAATTAGCCACTGGCGCGTCAATGCAGAGCACTGCCCAGTTAATAACCAGACCCGCTACGGTAAGCAGTTCGAAAGTTGCGCCAGGCAGCGGGACAATTGACGTTACAAAACCTTTTTCCACCGCGGGATTTGCAAGCGGCAGCACCCCTACCGGAACGGTGACCATCGGCGCATGGACTTCCGATGATTTGTCCACGTACGCATCGGTTCAGTCGTTTATGGATGCGGCCAACGCCGCAGGGGTAAATGCAAATATGTATTACAACAAGACAGAAGATAAATTCTACCTCGAAAGCAAGACGGGCACCGCATTAACCTTCTCCGAATCGGTTGCCGGGGGCAGCACCGGATTTTTTACCCAGATAAAAATGAGGGACGCAACGACACCCTACGCCTACCATGGCACCGCAGATGCGACGGGTGTTCAAAGCGATGCACTGCTGAAAAATATAAACTTTGACACGGCACTGACCAGCACCACCACCGGCGCATTTAAGATCAATGGCGTTGAAATCTCCTATAATACCGACACAGACAGCTTAGACAATGTTATCTCCAGAATAAACAGTTCCACCGCCAACGTAAACGCATTTTACGACACCTCTCTGGATAAAATACTGATTAAGTCAAAAGGCTCCGGCAGCACGGACACGATTACCCTGTCGGATGTTACCGGCAACCTGATGAACGTCCTGAACCTGGATGCCGCGTCTGCTACCGGCGGCGTTGACGCCAAGCTTACGATCAACAGCACAAGCTCGTCCGATGAAATAACCAAAAGCTCAAATTCTTTTACCATAAATGGCATCGGCTATACCCTGAAAAATACGAACGTGACCGCCTATACCGACACCACCTCCACGACGATAACCGCAAAGCAGGACACGAGCGCAATTCAGGCGAAAATCACCGCGTTTCTGGATAAATTTAATGCAGCAACGGAGTTTATAAAGAATAAGTCAAGTTTAAATACCAGCACAAAGACACGGGAAGCCCTGGCGGGAAACTCCACATATACCTCGCTCAGGGGATTATTATTTCAAAAACTCACGACACAAGTTACGGGACTTACGGCCGGAAATCCCGACTATCTCAATGAAATAGGCATTACCGTCAGCTCAAGTCTCAAGGCGAGCTTATCAGACACAACAAAGTTTAACAACGCCATTGCCTCAAGTTCAAAGGCAGTTGAAGACTTATTCAATTCCACAAATGGCGTCGCCAAAAAAATCGAAGCGCTGCTGAAGCCTTTCGTGGAAAGCTCTACATCAGACAAAGGCTCTATAATTGATGAGACAAAAACGGCAATCAGCAAGAGTGTAAGCAGTATTGATACCAGGATAAGCCGGATGGAAACACGGATGGCGTTAAGAGAAGCCCAATACCGGCAGCAATTCTACAAAATGCAGGAATTGTTAAACAGCGCGGTGCTGCAAAACAATCAAATTGGCTCCATGATGAGCTCTTATTACTAATAACCAGCAAATTTTAAAAAAACGTCATGCACAAACCCATGTTTTCAGATAAGGCATTTAACACAGAAAGAATCAGTGAACTCCTTACCTTACAGGCGAATCTCTACAGGGAAATCCACGGCCTTACCCGTGAGTTGAACGAGTTGCTGCTCGGCAACTGCAGTGAAGATATTTTAGCTAATAAGCTCGCGGAACGAGGACTGCTGATTAACACGGCGGCGTCACTAAAAAAAGATTACGATTCTGTTAAAGAACACGTTAATTCTGCCGATAATAAAGGGAAAGCTGTCATAGATGAGTTAATACGGGAAATCCAGGATATAGGGAACTTGATAGGCAGGCTTGACGCGGAAAACATCGCACTGATAAAAAATTACCTGAAAGATATTACCTGCAACCTGGAGAAGATTCAGGAGAGCAAACATTTAGTGGATGACTTAAAGAGACATTTGGGTAATTCACCCGCGTTCGTTGACGTCTGCGGATAAATTCGGCCTACGGCGACTTTTATCTGTTTAATACGTAGGGCAAGGCTTTAGCCTTGCAACTGTCCGAACACGCGCCAGGGATGGCAACCCTAAAGGATCGCCCTACTGTTGCACTTTGCGGGTTCAAGTTTGTAACTTGAACCTGATTGAAATTTATGAATATTAACAAAAAACTATTTCTTATATCACTTAATAAGGAGGGCACGTTATGATCGCATTAAAAAAAATAAGCACCGCGTATCTGGAGCAGGAAATTATGACCTTAAATCCGGTACAACTACTCATCAAGGCGTATGACGCCGGCATTGCGGCCTGCAACCGGAAAGACGAGACAAAAATAAGCGAAGTCCTGGCCGAGCTGATAGATTCTCTCAACTTTGATTACGCGGAAATTGCCAACTCCCTGTTCAGATTATATGAATATTGCCTGAGAGAGGTCAAACGCGGCGATTATGACGTCCCTTTAAAGATATTAAAGGAACTGCGGGAAACATGGGTTCAGGTACAAAATAGCGTTCAAACTGAGGCGTTACAATACAGCACCCTCTAAGTATCGGAATCGGATATGTGAGAATAATGCCGTATTAACAGCCCCTATCTTTGTTCGTTCGTATGGAGATGGATATTCATAACAACAACAATATCAAAGCAAATACAATACACAGTCAATATAGCCCGGAACATGCCCCCGTTAAGGCATCGGCGAATAAAAACAGGACAAACACATCGCCGGACAGCGCCCCCATGCCGGTAAAAGACACCCGATTATCGTTTTCTGTGGAAAAAGACATTGGCGTCATAGTTACGACCGTTGTGGATGCAAATACAAAACAAGTTCTCCGTCAATTGCCCTCAGAAGAAGCCCTTAAAAGACTGAAATTATTAAAAGCATACCATACGCCAGGCCAAAATTAAGCGCTACAAACAGATCGCCCCTAACGGGGCTACCTTGATGTTCAGGAATTTCAAAGTTTTTGGTAGGAGCCAACTCCTGTTGGCGACCGGGCGCTTATGCGCCGTTGTGCATCATCAATCGCCGTCGGGAGACAGCTTGGGCGGGTTCAGGTTTGCAACCTGAACCTTGTAGTTTGAACAAACGATACCCGGTTGAACAATCACCACGCCAAGAAATACATAAACCTCCAGGTTCAAGTTGCAAACTTGAACCCGCAAATGGCCGATGGCCTGATTTATTTTATGTCACCCCTGATTTTTCAAAGAAGATATAAATCGTTACCTGCAACCATTCCTCTCTTTTACCAACCTTTGAAGTTCTATCACCCATTCCGTGGCGATAGTGTTCCAATCGTACAGACTCTCTATCCTGTGCCTGGCGCTGTGACTGAGACGCTGCCATTCCTCGTCATCGTTCATCAGGGAAACAACAACGTCCACAAATTGCCGGCCGAATTCAGTCGTGTTCGGGTCGCCAGGAATAAGACGTCCTCCAATACCATCCGGCACGGTCTCCGGCAATGCCGCCAGTGCGCTGGCAACAACCGGAGTCCCCGACGCCTGCGCTTCAATTGCGGCTATGCACGACGTTTCTCTCCAGGTGCTGGGGTACACCATCAATCTGGCGGCAGCCATTTCAGAGGCAAGCGCCGCCTTCGATAAACCCTTTCGGATATATACCCCCTGCGGAATGGCCTGACGCACAACTGGATCATCCGCCTTGTCGTCGGGCAACTGATAGGTGTAAACATGCAATTCGGCGTCCGGCGCCCGCCGCCGAATGTGAGGAAACAGCTTTAGCAACACATCCAGTCCACGATCCGGGCGGCTGGCATAAATCAGGCGGTAACGCGCCCTCTTTTCAACTGGTTTGAACAATTTCAGGTCAACGCCGTTGCGCGTCAGATAAAAACGTTCGGAAGGGATATTGAAATGGCGAGACCATACTTCCTTTTGCCATTGACTAAGGGAAAAAACACGGTCAATCGGCAGGCGGTCTGGAAATTCACCTGCTAAAAACGGGACATTAACGTCGTCGTGTATCCACAGGACACGCGCCTGCGCCCGTAGGTCAAGCTTAAAAGGCCGCAATGAACGGGAAGAAATGAACACCGGCAACGTGTGCTGCCTTCGGTAAATATGAAAATCAACCAGGTCATCGTAACGCACTCCATTATAGGCGCCAGGCCGTTCACAATTACAAAATACTCGGACACGGATGCCTTTTGCAGCCAACGCCTGAGCCACATAAATAAGAGCGCTTTCACTGCCGCCCAGCGCCCTCTCGCTCAGCGTCCCGCCATGGAAGGCATTCCCGCCGGTATAAAATACAATATCCGCCTCGCCGGTGGCCTCTGGCTGCCCCATTGCCAACGCCGCCGTCCTTGCCCCTTCGTAAGCAGAGGTGAACTCGACGTCGAGGGAAATTGTGTCCCGAAACGACTGGTAGGCTTCCTTATAACAACCGGATTGTAAATACAAATATCCGAGGTAATAATGGGGGCTCGCAAAGGATGGATCAGCGGTAATACTACGGCGCAGCAGCGCCAGCGCCCGATCTCTGCGTCCGAGCCGGTCAACTACAACCGCTGCATTAAAAAGTGCACGCGGCTCGTCCCGGTAAACTTCAAGAATCTCATCAAATACGGCAAGCGCCCGGTCCAGGCGCCCCTGACCTGCGAGTTCAATACCGCGCCGCAAAGATTCTTCCAGCATCACCATAGTTATCTTTTGTAGACGTGTAGTTACGTTTTTAATGTACAGGAATTTCAAAGTATCTGGTAGGAGCCAACTCCTGTTGGCGATCGGGTGCTTGTGTGCAGTTGTGCGCCGCCAATCGCCGTCAGGAGACGGCTCCTACCAGGACGGTTTTTAAGCATATCCTACGGGCGGGTTCAGGTTTGCAACCTGAACCTTGTAGTTTGAACAAGCGCTACCCAGTTGAACAGTCACAACGCCAAGAAGTACATAAACCTCCAGGTTCAAGTTATGTGTAGGGTGGATTAAGGCGTTGGTTTTTACGCCGAATCCACCAATAATGTTTCCGGGAAAGGTGGATTCGCTATCGCTTAATCCACCCTACCGCAAACCCGCTTAATTAAAATGAAAATTCCTATACAATCAAGTTGCAAACTTGAACCCGCGGGGGAGGCCAACTTCTGTTGGCGAACGGGCACTTATGCGCTGTCATGCGCCACCAATCGCCGTCAGGAGACGGCTCCTACCAGGACGGTTTTCAAGCATATCCTACGGGCGGGTTCAGGTTTGCAACCTGAACCTTGTAGTTGGAACAAGCGACACCCAGTTGAACAGTCACAACGCCAAGAAATACATAAACCTCCAGGTTCAAGTTGCAAACTTGAACCCGCAAAGAGCGTAGCAATTGTTTCGCTCTACATTAACGAAAAAGTTGCCGAATGCCTAATTTGAATGTCCGGGAATTTCAATGTTTTTAAAAATATCCTGGTTTTGGCTCTATTGTTCAAGCCCGAACGAGTTGGAAAAGTGATGCCATGTGTAGGGCGAGGCTTTAGCCTTGCGTTTTCTGTACGCAGGCAAACCTAAAGGTTTGCCCTACACGTCGCTGATAAAAATATTTTGCTGGAACTGTCAATATTGTTTTTAGGTAACAATTTAGTCTTTTGAATCACGGTATACACACCCCTAAATCCCCTCTTATTAGAGGGGACTTCCACCCTCCCCTCTAATAAGAGGGGCCGGGGGTGTGTTTCAATACGGGTTTCCAAGCGGCGTCTGGGAAGAAGCATTGATACGAATTTTTATTTTGGTATTGTTTCATATTTTCAGATTCGAATTTAGACGCTTCAACATATCAATAAAATTTTGCCGATGTTTAGGCGCTAAGCGCCTGGCTGTTTAGCGGCTGCGACACAAGCCGAGGCCGCGTTTTGCGTCTTCGAGCAAGGGATCAATGGTCAGGGCGCGTTCGTACATATCTTCCGCCCCTGGCGAGTCTCCGCGCATGAAACGGCAATTCCCCAGGAGCAGATAAGGCAGCGCAAGCACGGGGTCGTACTCCAGGGAATGAACGAACGCCTCTTCTGCGCCGTAATAGTCGCCGGCAGCGGTGCGACAACAGCCCAATTCCAGGTAAATCTGCGACATATTCAAATTCATACTGGCAAAGACCTGTCCCGCGCCCTTTGCAATTCGTATGACATTTTCAAGATGATTAATTGCCGTGTTGTACCGTTTATCCGTCACCGCCAGGCTCGCCAATATATAGTCACCCAGGGGATTCCGGGGTTCATAAATTGCGACTTGCTGCGCGTGGTATACTGTTTTTACCTTATCGCCCGATTCCAGATACAATTTGGCGAGGTTTACATGCACCTGGCTTATGAGTTCGTTTTTGATAGAGTTGTTGTTTTTTGACAGCGCGCTGTGGAAGGCATGAAGCGCCATATCCGGCTGTTTCATCTCCCGGTAGGTCATCCCCAGGTTAAAACACACGAATGGATCCTCCGGCGACCGTCTTTGCTCCGCCAGCAGGTAACGAAGGTTTCGTTCCGCCCGACGCCGCTTTTTCTCCCCGGTTGCCGCATACGCCGAATGATCAATAACAATATCCGTCCGTAATATCTTGCCGCCCAGCCGTTCTATCGCAGGAAGAATCTGTTCATGAATCGTTCCCTCAAACCGAATGGCGGGATGACGACGAAAGAGGCGACAGTATTCGCTATAATAAGCGGTAACAATATTTCCTGACTGCTGGGGAATACACTGGCGCACCGTAACGCCGAGGATATCCCCGCGGCTGATAACCTCCCGAATCCTGGCGGCGTTTGCCGCATCAACCGTTTCGTCGGCGTCAATATACAGAATCCAGTCGCCGCAGGCGTGGCGCAACGACTCGTTGCGGGCAGCCGAGAAGTCATCTATCCATGCAAAATGATGCACCTGAGCGCCGTATTTTCTCGCTATTTCCACGGTATTGTCATCAGAGCCGGTATCAACCACAATAATCTCGTCCGTGCAGGCACTTATACTCTCCAGACAGCGCGGAAGATGGGCTGCTTCATTTTTTACAATCATACAGGCAGAAAGATGCGTCATGTAACCACCCCGGGTTTCACCAGAAAATTTCCATGAAACTGAAACCAATTTCACGAAGACCATAAAAAGATGACCGTTTTGCGTATTGCAAAACGGTCATCTTAAATGAAACGTGAATTCCTATACAAGGTATGTGTAGGGTGGATTAAGGCGTTGGTTTTTACGCCGAATCCACCAATACTGTTTCCGGGAAAGGTGGATTCGCTATCGCTTAATCCACCCTACCGCAAACCCGCTTAAATAAAA
>Ga0082335_1002780_pt1 | contig 31235 bp, 31 predicted proteins | sample Subgrocontami58m_FD_72375 | JGI IMG/M metagenome (GOLD analysis project Ga0082335, IMG submission 72375) | Subsurface groundwater microbial communities from S. Glens Falls, New York, USA - GMW37 contaminated, 5.8 m (SPADES assembly) (version 2) ...
CCCCACAATTGCTTCTGCGGCAAGATGAAATACGGTTGTGATATGGTAGCGCCGGAGTATATCCTCAAGCGCTTTTTTATCGCGAACATCACCTTGAATGTACCTTCCCTTGCTACGAACCGCGTCATAATGACCACCAACGTCTGGAAGGGACTTTTTACTATCAAGAATAATAACATCCGCGCCGCGTCGAATAAGACCATCCGCAAGCCATGATCCAATAAAACCGGCCCCGCCGGTAACCAACACGGGATGATTATTCCATGGTGTACGTTCGTGATTCATTGAGATTAATCTGTCCAGTTTTTCCACGGAGCGTTTCCTCGCGCCCATTCGTCATTCAAAAATTCAACGTCGCGAAGCGTATCCATGCACTGCCAGTACCCATGGTGGGGAAATACCGAAAGATGGGATTCCGCCGCGAGGCGCGGCAGGACTTCCTTCTCAAGATTCAACGAAGGACTCTCAGAAAAATATGAAAACACACCGGGATCAAACACAAAAAATCCTCCATTGATATAGCCCTCTCGGACAGATGGTTTTTCCTGAAAATTTACTACTCGTGCCCCCTCGACCTGTATCACACCAAATCGTCCCGGCGGATAAACACCGGTCATAGTGGCAAGCCCCGCATGCTCGCGATGAAACGCGAGAAGTTTGGAAAGTTCGACATCTGCCACACCGTCTCCATAAGTAAGCATAAAAGTGCCCTTGTTCAAAAAACGCTCTGCTCGTTTTAGACGACCACCGGTTTGTGTATCTAAACCAGTATCGACAATTGTCACCTCCCAATCTTCTTTGGGGAGCGTGTGATACGTAATGGCTGCCTTACCTTCACGAAACTTCACCGTAAAATCGCTATGATAGAGAGGATATTTGGAAAAATATTCTTTTATGTTTTCTCCTTTATATCCGGTAAGCAGCACGAATTTTCGAAACCCCTGAGTATAATACATTTTCATGATATGCCAAAGGATCGGTTGATCGCCAACCTTTATTAAGGGTTTCGGAATCGCCTCTGTCTCCTCCTTGAGGCGAGTCCCCCTCCCTCCGCATAAAATTACAACCGGGATTTCGCTATGCAGATTATTTTCTTTCGTATCAGGTGCCATATTCTTATCGTCCTCCAAAAAATTTATAGAGAATCATATTTTTTACAAATTCGAGCGCGGTGAAAAGCGATACGTGCGATGATCCGCTTTTTCGTGAATCCCATATAATTTCGACTTCCCCCATCTTTGCCCCCATCCGTATCCCTTTGATCATAATTTCCGGATCAAGAAACCAATCGCGTGAAACAGGGCGGAGCTTTTCGTAAAACCCACGAGTAAAAATTTTTGGTGAACTATTAATATCACGGAAATTGCCTCCAAACAAAAGTTTAAAAAGGAAATTATATACCCCACTTTGGAGAATACGGAAAAGCGACTCTCGTCTCTCAATACGGACTGTCTTACAAAAATCGAACGACTCGGAAATAAGCTTACGATACACCTCTGGTACCCGCTCCGGATCTACCTGGTTATCTGCATCCATAAACCCAAGGACTTCACCGGACGATTGGGAGAGCCCAACCAAAATCCCGTTCCCCTTTCCCTGATTTGGAAATACCCGCAGGGTCTTCAGCTCAGGTATCTCTTTTTGTAACGCCACGAGTACGTCTCTGGTATTATCACTTGATCCATTATCGACGACCACAACCTCGAAATCCGATTCAACCTTACGAAGTGCTGTGGCAATACCCCTCGCTACCGATGCAATATGGAAGCCCTCATTGTAGGCGGGGATAACAAGGGAAAACTTCATTGGTGCATGGTATCACGCCCTTCTGATTTTATCCACGCCCCAGAAAACCACTCCGACGTGACGTCGGAGTGGATGAATGGGGTTTTCTGGAGCGGGATTCCGGAGACGGGGCGATTTCGCTGATGCGAAATACGCCTCGCGTCTTGACTCCACGGGCAAGCCGTCAGGATTGACCGTAATGCAAAAGATACCACGGGCTTGCCCGTGGAGCTTCATAAAGGCAGCTTCACACCAACCCGCGCGCAGTCTGCCGCAAGCATAGTTCTCACTAATTCGCTCCACGTGATTATTGGATGCCATCCCAGTTTTTCTTTTACTTTCGTTGCGTCGCCGCGAAGAATACTTTTTTCCTCCGGCCGATCAGACCTTTCGTCGAGAATAATATATTTCTCCCAGTTCTCAATCCCCGAAAGACGAAAAGCTTCTTTTAAAATATCTCTCACCGTGTGAACCTCGCCTGTTGCAAGAATAAAATCGTCTGGCCGATCTTGGTCGAGCATCATCACCATTGCCTCGACATATTCCGGCGCATATCCCCAGTCCCGTTTTGCATTAAGATTTTTTAAACGTATCACATGGTTTTTTCCAGCAAGAATGCCCGCAACACCGATCGTAATGGTTCTGACGACCGTCGTGTCCTCGCTTCTCGGACTCACATGAGGAAACAGGATGCCGTTACATGCAAAAATCCCGTACTCGGTCCGATACCGAATAACTTCTGTATGCGCATGCGCTTTTGCCACACCGTACGGATTCCGGGGAGATATGGGCGTTTCTTCGTTTTGCGGAGTAATTACAGTATCACCAAATATTTCAGCCGATGATGCTTGAAAGAATTTTGTTTTGAGATTCATTTTCCTAATCGCTTCAAGAATCCGTATAGGACCCATTCCGACTGCGTTTTCCGTAATGTCAGGATTCACGAAACTTTCTCGTATACTACTCTCCCCTCCGAGATTGTAGATTTCATCGGGAAGTACTTCTCCTATAATATGGCGAAGCGCCGCTTGATCGAGAAGATCGCCTGTATGAAAAACGAGTTTTTCTTCCCCCGCTCGACCGGCGATATTCCCAAGCTTTTTGACATTTCGCACAACTCCATGAACCTCATATCCTTTTTCAAGCAGAAGTTCCGCAAGATATGAACCATCCTGGCCGGTAATCCCCGTTATGAGTGCTTTCATACTAGGAAATAGGAGTTAGCTGGTAGCTCGTAGAGAAGATTCTAAACGATTCAACATCCGCATAATTTCATCAAGTAAGGCGTCCGCTTATTTATAATCCAAATTCTTTCCGAACGAGAGTCGTTTAGAAATTTCTATTTGGGTCTCAAGCTCTGAACCAGAACCGAACGCGGTAAGTATGAAATTCCGGAAATCTTTTCTTGATCCTCGTCGTCTTCCTTCCGAAATATTTGATGGAACTGAAACAGCGGCTCGTCTCATCTGTGAGGTGAGACCATACATTTCTGATTTGGGAAATTGTTCAGTAAGTTCATAGACCACAATAACCAGTTCGACTGCTTTCTGCCAAACAATTAAATCTCTGTATGATCTTAAGAAATTATTTTCCATATCTACAACCTACTACCTACAAACTACAACCTAACGGGCGGTCCACCCTCCATCAATCACAAGCATAGAACCCGTCATGTACGAAGACGCCTTGTGTGATGCAAGAAATAAAATTGCTGCGTTGTATTCATCCACGCGCGCCATACGGCCAAGAATTGTTCTTTTATTGTATTCTTCCACGAATTCCTGCGGCTGATTATTAAATACCCCGCCTGGCACAAGCGTATTGACGCGCACGGGAACGTCTCGCGCCCGGCAATATTCCGCAAGCCATCGGGTGAAATTCAATACGCCTGATTTTGCAACACTGTAGGCAACCGGCTTGAAAAATTCTCCGCCGTTCACCCGTTTGAATTCATAAATTGATTGGTCGGGCGAAACGACTCCGTACGTTGAAGAAACATTTATGATAGAACCTTCCTTCTCCGCGCCGCGAATATTCCGAATGAATTCCTGCGACATGAAAAACATACCCTTCAAATGCGAATCAATAACCGCGTCCCAAACCTCTTCTGGAAAATCTTCAAAGGGTCCTGTGTTTGATGCAGGCGCATCCGGCGGCGCATCAATACCTGCATTATTTACAAGGATTGTCGGGACCCCAAATTTTTTAATAACTTCCTCATATCCGCGCTTCACATCATCTTTTTTCGTGATATCAACGACATGGAGCGAAGCCCCACCAGAATCAAGAAGCGGCGCGACAACCGAATTTACTTTATTTGTAATATCAAAAATTGCGACTTTCGCGCCCGCATCCGAGAGAACCTTCACGTATTGGCGTCCGAGCTGGCCGAGCCCGCCTGTTACGATTGCAACTTCATCTGAAAGGCCGAACATATGATTAAAAAAACTATCTTTCATGGTTTTACATGAATTATATTAGCTTATCGTAATTGTAAAACGATATCGCAGAAAGAAAAGTAATGAACTGGGTAGAAGCCCGCGATGGACACGAAAACGAATCATTGACAAAAGATGCTTTTTATGACACAAATTAAGACGGCTCTCACTACCTTGAAGGAGGAACGGAATGGAAATTCTTGCGCGCCAGTCCGAATTCTGGCTCACTGCGGGGTGGCTCATTCTTCTCGGGACTGTCTCGATGGCCTTCATCAACATCTTCAAGCGCGCCATCATGAATTCGAAGTCGCTCTCAACGCTCCAATATCTTACCTTATGGTATACGGCGACAACGATTTTCTTCGGTAGTATCTACGTTACGCTCTGGGGGTTCACGATTCCGGAGTTATTGCCAGGATTTTTTCGAGCCGCGTGCCTCGGCGCGCTTCTCAATATCGGAATCCAATTCTGCAACGCAAAGGCGGCATCCCTCGATGCAGGCGAAGTGTCTCTCACGGCACCGCTTCAGGCGATGACGCCGGGCCTCATTACGATTCTTGCGCTCACGCTCGGAGAATACCCAAGCGCATTAGGGATCGCGGGAATCGCCATTATGGCGTCTGGATCATGGATATTGATGTTTCAAAAGACCCCGGAAGGCGCGTATGAATACCTCGGCCCGATCCGCGAACTCAAATATCTCTGGATGCGGAATTCCCGAGGCAGTATGCGAACAGACAAAGCACAATCCGTCATGACGGGGAAAGCGCGGGTCGTCCGCCTTGCAGTGCTCTCGGCCTTCCTGGGAACCTTCGGACTTCTCATGGACGGCCTTTTTACGAGACGCGGTATCAATCTGCAGGGACTCGCGTTCGGCGGAGGGCTATTTACTGGCATATTTGCCGTCGCTTACGGCACATGGTTTGCCGTAAGCCCTGACGCAACGCCCGAACAAAAGCAAAAAGCCATTCCCTACTTCTTTGCATACCCGGGCATTCTCTTGCTCTTCGGTGTCAGCATGGCATGGGTTCTCCACGTTCTTCTCATAAATCCTGCGTATACCCACACGTATGTGGCATACGTCGGGACACTCAAGCGTTTCAGCATTCTCATGTCCGTCGTTCTTGGACATCTCCTATTCAAGGAACAGGACTTCAAGAAACGGCTCTGGGCGGCCCTCCTCATTGTTGCAGGCGCCATCCTCATCTCAGCCGATGAATTGCCAGCCCGCCTTTCTGTACGGATTGAATCGCTCGGGTTCTAAGAAAACGCCGCCGAAACATTCGGCGGTTTTATGATGAGCTACTCGGAATTTTTATGATAACGAGGCGCGCTGTCTCATCTGTTTTATGAAGATGTGCTTCGCCTGCAGGAATCCAGAGCCAATCACCAGGGGCGAGGGTAATTTCTTTGCCTCCACCGATTCCGGTTCCCGACCATTCTCCTTTTTTTGTTGGATGAGCTTTTTTTGACTCAAGAACACCGCCACAGACAAATGTCACTTCTCCCTCAAGGCATTGCCATAAATCACCCTCATAATCATGAATTTCTCCCTCATTCACGACTTCTTTGTCTTCAAGAATATTGACAGGCAGAGAGTGTTCTTTTGCAAAAGTTTTAAAGGGCTCAAGATGTCGTTTGCCTTGTGCTGCTTCGGTAGAAAGCGTTTCGGTAATAAATTCTTTTTTTATGTGGACTGCCATGTTCCTATCTCCGTCCAAGTGAAAACTTATCAATGCCTTTTGCCTCAAGAATAAGATTCACAAGATCGCGGATTGCGCCGTCGCCGCCTTTTCTCGGGGCGGTAAAAAGCGCGAGGTCTTGAATCTCTTTTTCTGCCTGCGCAGGTACCGCCGGAAGACCGACTTTCTGCATAATTTCATAATCAGACAAATCATCGCCCATATAGGCGCACTCGTCCCATGAAATCCCGTTTTCCGAAAGCCATTTTTCAATCGTTTCTACTTTTTGATGCCCCATCATACCGGAAAAAACTCCCACGGGCTTCCATTTCCCCTCGATGACCGACGGAAGTTTATTCCATTTTGCCACGACCGCTTCGATAAAACCTGTTTTCTCCGCAGTAACGAATGCGACAAGAATTCCCGCAGAGCGCAAAAGCGAAATGCCCTGACCATCAACAAAACTCCGCTCCTTTAAAAACTCGCCGTCTTTCGGATGGACAAACACGCGCCCGGTGAAAAATACTCCGTCACAATCAAGAACAAGTGCTTTTACTTTCGCTGCGCGCTCTTCACCTTGTTGAGAAGAATGACTCATAATTCCTTTTTATACATATCATTTCCCTGTTTTTAAAACGATTTCTCAAAAATCCTAACTAAATCCTCCGTCCCAAATATATACGAGTGGCGCCCGCTCGGATGTTTTATGTCCGAAGAGATACCGTATATTCTTCCGCACCCTGTTTCAAATCAAATTTTTAAGCGAGCGATGCGTCTTTAAATAACCCCCTCTCTACTAAATCACATATAATATGGCCAATTGTGATATGCGTCTCCTGAATCCTCTGCGTATTGTCAGAAGGAACAATGAGAGCGAGGTCAACCATATCTTTTAACTTACCTCCCCCTTTTCCGGTGAGACCAATCACGCTAATCCCTTTGGCTTTTGCCACCTCAACCGCTTTTAAAATATTAGGGGAATTCCCACTCGTGGTAATTGCCATGAGAACATCGGAACCATTGGCAAATGCTTCAATTTTTCTCGCAAACACGAAATCATAACCATGATCGTTGCTTATCGCGGTTAAGACCGATGTATTAGTGGTTAAGGCAAGTGCTGGCAGGGCCCGGCGAATCAGACGCGTATGATCAAGATGGCCGACTAGTTCTCCTGCAATATGCTGGGCATCAGCCGCGGAACCGCCATTTCCTATCAGAAGAAGCTTGCCTCCTCTTTTATACGCTTCGATCAACATATGAGCAGCTCGGGCAATGGCCGGTGAGAGGAGTTCGGCAGTCCTTACTTTAACCTCCGCGCTTTCTTTGAGTTGTGATTCTATAATCTCTTTCATTTCTTGTATGCTTAAATATATATTGAATAGAACGGGATGAAACGAATAAAGGTTTTTCGTGCCCTAACTAATCCCATTAATATTGAGTTACATACATATGAGAATGAACAAAAAAATAAGGGTTCTTGGAATCATACCTGCCCGTGGGGGCTCAAAAGGTATTCCAAAAAAAAATATCGTATCGCTTGGAGGTAGGCCGTTAATCTCCTATACCATTCATGCCGCCAAAGAATCAAAACTTCTCGATGCGTGTATCGTCTCAACGGACGACCCAAAAATTGCTTCAATCGCCCGATCGTACGGAGCTGATGTTCCATTTTTACGTCCAAAGCGCTTTGCAAAAGATCTCTCGCCAGATATTGAATTTCTCATACATGGACTCTCATGGGTAAAAAAATATCGCGGCTGGAATCCGGAAATTATCGTAATCTTGCAACCGACTTCACCTTCCCGAAGCGGGAGAGACATAGATGAAGTTATTCGGGCGATGCAAAAAAATAGATGCGATTCTATTCGGACAGTAATAGACCCGAGCCCGTATAATCCTTTTAAGATGTGGCACTTCACTAAAAAAAAAGAGCTCCTTATGCGGCCGGTCCTGCCCACGAAACGTTTCTCTCAATTAGGAACCGATGTCCCCCGCCAGCTTCTGCCAAAATATTATCTTCAGGTAGGACTCGTGTATGCCACCAAAGCAAAATGTATTGAAAAAGGAAAGGTCTGGGGGCCGAGAATGTGCGGTTATATTATACCAAGCGAGAAATTTACTGATATTGATACTCCCAAAGATCTCAAACGCGCCGGCGAACTTATAAAGAAATGGGCTTAAAATTCGCTAAATAATTCTGGAAATAAAACCCGAAGCGGAATAAACCCGTTTTGAAGTTATTTCGCAGCAAAAACAAGGCAGAACGCGTCGCGAGCTCCATTTTTCTCTCTAAAAAATTGCGATACTCTACTTTACGCGGCTCGAAAACAGGGATTCTCGTTTGTTAAGGAGTTCCGGCTCCTTTTCCAAGGTGCACGTTTTTCCGGACTTTCTCACATAAATCTGAAATCCAACCGCCGAGCATCGCAAATTCTTCATCCTCATTCATGCGTATTTTTGAAAAGCGAAACCCCCTCATATGAAAACCGAATGGCTTACCTTCCCATATAAACTCCTCTCCGCAATAGGAAGCGGGGTCGAAATATCCATACTCAGAAAAATTCCTTGTGACATACGAGTTCCGTCTTTTAGGAGCAAATTGCCACTGATCAGGGAGTATAGCTTTTACCAACAGCTTCATCCAGCGCATCATTCGATTTGAAGGAAGTTTTTCTTTATACACCGGCAAGACGCATTTATATCTTAATGTGGTTCTCTTCAGATTTCGATATAGCAAGAATCCGCCATCTTTCTCAAGAGTAAAACGCCTTTTCGCGGACCCGCGGACACGCTTAAAAAAAGAAGATAAATACGGCAAAAACCGAGGATCGCGCACATAGACTGGATTGAAATCAAGCTTTTTTAAATCTACTTGTGAGGTATCAATAAACAAACAGCAAAGAGTTGGAAAGTAGCGATACTTTTTTCCGAGGGGATAATACGGAGCACCAAAAAGAGCAAGATTCTGCTCCTTCATATAGTTAAGTACGTCCTGGATCCAGTCGGGTTGGACAATAAAAAAATCGTCATCGAGAATCAAGACATATCTACTTTCCACATACGAAAGCGCACGGTGGATTGCGGAACTGTGATGGAAAGCACCGACAAGATTCTTATGTTTTAATCCTGGGTCAAGCTGCGCAATAAGCTCTGACCGCGTCACTCCACGAACGACTTTAAATTTGCTTGGATCAATTTTGTCATCAAAATCGAGTGGCGTATTATCTACTACAAGCCATACCCAATCCGGAAGGCTGTTGAGTTCTTTGGTAAGTTTCCAATTCAATTCAAGAAATTTTTTTGTTTTCGAATTGTGATATGCCGAACAAATAGTAAGCTGAGACATATATCTTGAGGGGCTTCGTATACTTACAAGAAAGTTTAAATAAAGTAAAGATTCTTGAATCACTGTGCGCTGAAGCGCACAGTGATTCAAGTTGATTCTACATCCAGTTCTCCTTTCGTAAGAGATCTTCAATTTCTTCCTGACTCAATAGGTGGGTGGTATTCGAAGCAAACTCCTTTACTTCTCTTGCATCATAAAAATGATTCTCCTTAAGGGATGGATAAATAATATAATAATTCTCTTTTTCTACTGCTCTTCTCATTTCTTCTTCTGATACAAGTACTTCATGAACTTTTTCTCCGGGGCGTATACCGACCTCTTGAATAGGGTAGTGCGCGTTTCCTGTGAGCCCCTTAGCCATCACTTTTGCAAGATCAAGGATGTAACAAGCGGGCATCTTTCGTACAAATAGGGTTTTATTCTCACCCGTCATTGTTGCAAAAAAAACGAGTTCTACTGCTTCCTGTAGTCTGAGGAGAAACCGCGTCATTCCATATGAGGTAACGGGAATGGGGAGAGCCGAAAGAATTCTCTCTTTAAAAAAGGGAATCACACTTCCTCTGCTTCCGATCACATTCCCATACCGCACGCATATAAACCGAGTCTTTCTTCGCGGTACCTTTAACGCAGGTGCCGCATGAAGGAAAATTTTTTCTTGGATAGCCTTCGTCATGCCCATAACATTCACTGGCTTTACTGCTTTATCGGTACTTATTGCAACTACCACTTCAACATCGTTTTCTAGTGCAGCCCTTCGCACGTTCTCAGCACCGAGAATATTAGTTTTCACTGCTTCCATGGGATGAAATTCGCAATTCGGTACCTGCTTAAGCGCTGCTGCGTGGAAGACAATATCTATACCCCCCATCGCTTCTCTAACTTTTTCATAATCTCTCACATCACCAAGCACATATTGAAGTGTTGAAGAATGTGCCTCGAGATCTTTCTGCATATCCACCTGTTTCTTCTCATCTCTGCTGAATATCACAATTTTTTGGGGCTCAAAGGACAGGAGCCTGTTTACCACCTGATATCCAAAACTGCCGGTTCCACCAGTGACCAAAATATTTTTTCCCTTAAAGTGGTGAGCAGGGTTGAGTTCCATAATTTCCATTCCTTAGCTTATTGAGGAATTATTTTTGAGACTGGTTCTAATTATTAAAAGGGTATTTGACGCCTCTTAACAAAGTTACGACTTAGCTTGTGAAGAGTATCCAGCACCTACCCCCAACGATTGATCATCAAAGTGTAAAAATGAGGGGATCATAGCTAGAACTAATAGTGAGTATACAACAAACAGAAAAATTAGATCAAGGGGCCTACCACCGGCTCATCACCGATGGCTTATCTGGTTAAAGGAAGAGGTCTGTTGTCGCATACTTTCAGGTGCGAATTTCAATAGATTTGCTCAGTTCTTTGTTGGAATCAAGATTGATAATAAAGGATGCTTACTCATAAAATTTCTATTTTAGGCAAAGGAATGATAACTTTCCCTCCTCTTTCTAAAAACCATTTTTCCTTTTTTAATATTTCGTCTCTATAGTTCCATGCGGTTACTAAAATGATATCGGTAGGATTCTCTCGAAAATAAGCGGGGGGTACAATTTTTACGTGAGTCCCCGGCATTAGTCTGCCGTATCTTTCGGATGATGCATCAATAACATACTCTAGATAATTTTTACCAATTCCAGAGTAGTTCGTTAAAATTACACTTCTACCCGAGGCACCATATACACCAATAGTTTTGCCTTTTGCCTTCAGCATTTTTAATATCTTTACTAAAGCTTCTCTATGTTGATCGATTTTTTTAGCAAAGTTCAATAAACCTTTATAATTATAAAGGCCCATTCTTTTCTCTACTTCCAGCATTTTTGAAGCTTTTTGGGAAGTTTCATATTTTTTGTTTAATTTGTTGGCTACATACACCCTAATCAATCCTCCATGAATGGGAATTCTCTTTATATCAAATATTTTCATGTCATATCTATCCAAAAATTTAATAATCGGTTTCAAAGAATAGTAACACAGGTGCTCATGGTATATAAAATCATATTGGAGATATTTTATTAAATCTAATAAATATTGAACTTCAAATACCAATACCCCGTTCTCGTCCAACAATAATTTAATGCCCTTCAGAATTTCATCCATATTGTCTATATGCGCTAAGGTATTGTTTGAAACAATAGCATTTGCCTTTCCGTAATCCTTTAGTATTCTTTTGGCATTTCTTACATTAAAAAAATCATTAATTATATTAAGCCCTCGTCTCCGAGCAATTTTGACAATATTTACTGCGGGGTCAATTCCAATGGCATTAATGCCGAGTTTTTCCAAAGGTGCTAATAATACTCCGTCATTTGAACCAATTTCTACCACAAAACTATCACCGTTAAGAAAACGAGGAACCATCTCGTTTGCATATTCTTCAAAATGCTCACTTAGAGTTCTTGTAGTAGAGGAGGTGTATCGATAATCTTTAAATAATAGCTCGGCGGGAATCACATCAATTACCTGGAATAAACCACACTCTTCACAAATAAATACTCTCAAGGGATACTTCTTTTCCTTTCCTATTTCCTCTTTTCTAAGAAAACCGCCGGCTAAAGGCAGCAGGCCGAGATCTATAATTTTCTTTAAATTTCTACCCCCACACAATCTACACGTATTTCTCGTTTTTATATGATATGACCTCATTTTTAATATATTCTTTTCTCATATTTCTAATCATCTCCCGGTGGCCTAGGGGAGAGATACCCGACTCAAGCATCTTAGTAACACTCAGACTCCTATCTACTTTTGGAATTATCTCGAGTGGCAATATCTTCTTATTTAGTTTATATTCTTTATTTATAAGACACAGTAGGTTATATTTGCTTATTTTCTTTTTAGAACCAATATTAATTACACCCCGTGCCTTCAGTTCTATGGTTTTTATTATTATTTCAGCTAGGAGATTCGTTGAAATTCCAGAGAAATATATATTTTTATATCCGTATACCGGTTTTTTGGCTGAGATAAACCATTCTAATAACCCAGTTTTTTTACCAAAAAGCTCGTGTCCAAATATAGAAGTTCTTATGGTTAAATGATTTCGGTATCTTACCTCCCCCAAAAACTTTGATTGCCCGTATATATCTTTTGTATCGGAAGGATCGCTTTCAGAGTAATTACCCTTAGTTCCTGTAAATATCCCATCAGTACTTATTTGTATCAATTTACCTTTATAAGAATTTAGTAACTGGGCCAGATAGTGGGGTAAAAAAGAATTAATTAAAAAACATTTCTCTTGATTTTCATTATTGGATTTTATCACAATACAATTTACAACAATATCTGGCTTATAATCTAAGATGATATCCTCTATCATTTTAAACCCTTTTGTATGGAAATCTATCTTGTCATAGATGTCATCCAGAATAAAAAATTTATAACTTTTCAGTAGTTCTTTTTCTTCTTTTATTGTTCCTTTTACGGAAGAAAATTTTTCAGATTCTTTAAATTTTAAATAAACTTGATGCCCCAACACTCCGCTAACTCCTAAAATTAATGCTTTCATAATGCTATAAAAGCCCTAAAGATGATTGAATCGGTACTCCACCTCTTTAGGATACATAGGGAAATGATATTTGGCAACTCCGCGGTAGTTGTAAAGCACGTGTTTGGCGTAACCCCAGAACCCTTCGATGCCGTTAACGTGGTTGCCGTTGCGATAGGCCAAGGACTTACGGCTAGGTGATTAAGCTGATGGTGCTTGCCCAATATCATGCTTCATCGACTCGCGAGAGGTTTTTGAACATGTTCGAGATAATTCTGAAAATAAAACCCAAAGCGGAATAAACCAGTTTTGAAGTTATTTCTCAGTAAGAATAAAGCCGAACGCGTCGCAAGTTCCATCTTTCTCTCTAAAAAATAACGGTACTGCTCTTTTCGCGGCTCAAGCGAAGGAAGCGTCATTTGTTTTTGCATTTGCCGGGCAAGAAAACCTGGCTGTTGGCTATAATAAGAAAAATGGGATGCAAAATAAGACGGAAGCGGCACTACAATATGGTCTGGTAACGAATTCTTAATTGCATAGGATGGCGTTATCATCGCATCATCATCCGTAAAAATATACTGAAGATCTTTGAATAAAAAAAGAGATCCAACTCCTTTTGACTCCTCCAATAAAAAATCATTGGAAAACTCTTTCAATGCCGTAAAGCCCAACACAATTCCTTTTTCAAGCAACTCGTAAAGTTCTGCTTTTTTCTCTTGAGACCAACTGTTTCGAAGTTCCGCAACTTCGGTAATAAAATCTTGATGGGATTGTACTCCTCGAATTGCATCAAGTTTATCCAACGTATAACAATACGATCGGAGAGTACGCAATGAAAGAGTAATATCAATCTCGGGCCTAAGATAAAGCCGAAGAAGATACCCCACTCGCTCCGGAAGCCAATCAATCACGCTTGCGATACGCCGATGAATACGCATTTCTGGATTAATCTCTGCTGTTATAATCTTCTTTCCAGCAAGCTGTTTCAAATAAATATCGTCATCAAGCCAATGAATATCCCGAAATTCGCTTTTTGCCATAACCATCAGCGTCCCTCGCGGAAGCACTGAAAGAGCAGGGAATCTTTTGACACCAATCTCATAGGAAGAGGAAGTAGAATTTTTCAGATCACTATGGGTCACCACAAAAATATCCACATCGCTTATTCCGGGCGTATGGATAGAGCCATATTCGTAGAGCGACGCAACATCAGATAATCTTAAAAAGTGGTCGCGCAATTCCTGATACGCCTTATGATACACTTCATAGCCTATTGAGGAAGGTGGATTTATAAACGTTTTATTCATCACGGGTAAAATTTTTTGCTTTAGTAACGGCTTCTTCCCAAAGAAAAAGGCATTCCTCAAAATAATTTTTATCCAATATTTCCCTAACCCATTGGGGAACGGCATTGCCACGATAGGCAAGACCTTCCTTTTCCGGCCAGAGAGCGCGGATTTGAGTTGCCTTTTTAACCAAGGACCACGCTTTTTTAGAAAAATACGGCCGTGCGATATCAAAGGACTGCTTTTTGTAACAGCCGCGGCCGAGCGCGTCCAGAAAATAAGCCGGCGCAATCATCACATTTCCCAAAAAAGAAAACAATTGATACATCGCATTTTCCGCATTTCTAAATCCAGATAGAAGATATACCCCATCTTTCGGATGATACTTAAAAATACCGGTTTCTACCGCGTCTCTCGCAATCATCAAACGATGCTCGAGCAACTCATAGGAAGAACTATGATCTTTACGCAATGATAATTCCAGTTCCGAACGCCCTTCTTTTAATGCCAAGGCTGTATCTAAAACACTTGGCGGCAGTAAACGACTCGTATACGAAACCAAGTCAAATTCAGTTACCACAATAAAGCCATGGTGTTGAAGGGGTGTAATTTGCAAAAATAGCGGCCAGGCCGCAAAGCAAAACTTTCTTAATTCCAAGAGTTTCCGGGGATCTGTCACTGCTTCTTTTTTTACAATCATCAGGGTATCCAAATCACTCCAGCCCTTTTTATAATCACCGGTTGCAAGACTGCCGTGAAGATAAAAATGCGTTAGGTATTCTGACAACTCTCCATTCACTAATTCATAGAGTTTTTTTATGGGCAGGCGATAGTCCCTATCTTCCTCAAAATACTCATGCGAGATCGGTTGTACGGCCTTTACCACCCGTTCGGTATTATCCGAGGAAACTTTCAAATTTCTGTAGTCGCAGGCAATATGGTCAGCTAGCTCCCAAGGTCGATGTTCCCCCTCGTTGTCCAAAAGTCCGGAACGCACATCGAGAAACCATGCTAAAAGATTTCTTAGCTTATCCTGAAACGCATATGTATCCATAAAAAGGAAATCAAAAATTAATCTCTCGCTTTAGCGCTAAGGCCATCTTTAATACTTCCATCCCGTCCCGAAGCGTAACGGCTGGCTCGCGCCCCTTCTCAATAGATTCAATAAAATCTTTCATTTCATCCATAAACATATTGTTTCTGTCAAAATCTACAGGAACTCCTATTGTCTCGGTCTCTCTTTTTGGGTCGCGAAATAAAAGTGTCAAGGTCTTCGCGTAATAATCCCATATAAGCGTACCCTGAGTGCCGATGAGCTCAAAAACGCGTCGAGGCGGGCGCTGCCAGTAGTCCAAGTGAAGTGATGCAATTACCCCTCCCTCAAACTCCAAAACGCTTTTTATCATATCATCAGCATCCCCTTCTAACGGGGTACGTTTACCCCCAAGAGCAATAATTTTCTTGGGGTATCCCAAAAACCAGTACAGGTAATCAATATCATGGCTAAAACAAAGTACTACCCCCCCGCCGCTTTTTTTGTACGGCGCATACGTCTTGCGATAATCTTCCCACGGATGCCAATCCTCAATATTTTCCCCAGTCTCAATACTGGCTGAAATAATTTTTCCTATTTCTCCACCCGCACTCAATTCCTTCATTTTCCTCAAAAGAGGATGGAAACGAAGATTATAGCCAACCATCACCGAGAGATTTTTGTTTACTGTAACCGCTTCCATTTCCGAAATCCCCTCCATGTTATAAGATAGAGGCTTTTCGATAAACACATGCAAGCCGGCTCGGGCTGATGGCAAAGCGATCGCGATATGTTCAGAGTTTGGATTCGATACAATAACGGCATCCGGACGGAAACTTGACAATGCGTCCTCAAAGCGAAAAAACATCCGGACATCCTGTCCCTCTTCCTTCTCGGCATCTAAAAATGTATCCAGAAAAGACTGGTGATATGCATTCGAGCGGCCAGAGCGGAAAAATGCCGCCTCATGCCCTAACGCAATAAGATTCCGGAAATGACGCTGCCCGATGGAACCAATTCCACAAATTAAAAATTTCATACATCTTTAGCAAATCAACAATCACCACGCTGTTCTGCCGCCATCTATTATTACACAACTTCCGGTCATATACAGAGAGGCGTCGGATGCTAAGAAAATTACCGCGCCGTTGTACTCTCCTTCCCGTGACATCCTACCCAACATATTAAGCTCGCTGTTTTTCTTCAGAAATGCGGCCGGCTGCTTATTTTCCATTCCTCCTGGCACCAAAGCATTAACACGGACGTTATACGGTCCTAAATAAGCCGCCCAGGCCCGCATGAGTCCTAAAATCCCGGCTTTAGAAGTAATATAGGCAATATCTTTAAACTTTCCCTTCCCGTAAAGCCGATTTTGAGGACCGATGAGAGCCAAATCCGAGGCAACTAAAATAATCGAACCGGAACGCCGTCGCATCATATAGGATGCGACGGCCTGAACGGTCAGGTGAGAACCTGTGAGATTTATTAAAAGCTCCTTATCCCAGAGTGTCTCTGAAAATGTATGATACGGCGCCCAATTATCCTCGCCGGAAGACCCCGGTGCGGGATTAGACGCAGCATTGGTGATTACAATATCAATCTTTCCGAATTTTTTTATCACCTCGCTCGCAGCTCTCTTTAGTGAACTCCTATCAGTAACATCAATACCTTGGGCAATATCCCAATTTACCACCCTGGCGCCGCGCTCCCGAAGAGCTTCTCTGTATTGTTTTCCCAAAAATCCACTCCCCCCGGTTATAATTGCGACTTTACCTTTTAGGGAAAAAATGTCTTTTTTCATGCCAATTTAGCTCCCTTTCTGCGTAATTTTTTCAAAATAGGAATTTCGGATTCCAAAACACGTTTTGTGCCGTCTCCCAACGCTTTCTCATAATTCCGAATAGCCTTAACCAGAATATTTAGACCTTTTGGCTCAATCGAAGCCGCCTGATCCGAACCCCACATTGTTCTATCAAGAGTAATATGCCGTTCAACCACGCAAGCACCGAGCGCAACTGCTGGTAAGGAAGAATACACTCCTTTCTCGTGGCCACTGTATCCAACCGGCACCTGATACCTATTCTGTAACGTCTTAATAACCGAGAGATTTAGTTCCTCGAGCTCGGCCGGATACGTGGAGACGCAATGAAGAAGTACAAGATTATCCTTTCCCAAAATCTCTACCGCATGGTCAATTTCTTCAAGTGTGCTCATGCCGGTAGAAAGAACTATCGCCCTTTTTTTTGAACGGGTGTGGCGTAAGAGCCCATCATCAGTCAAAGAAGCCGATGCAATTTTGTAGGCAGGCGGATTAAACTCTTCCAGAAAATCAACACTTTCTTCGTCCCATGGAGAGGCAAACCACAAAATTCCCTTTTCTCGGCAATACGTATCGATCTCGGCGTACTCCTCTTTTCCGAATTCAAGAGCATATTTTAAGTCGCCATTTGTCGTATTCTGAAAACTCGATTCTGTCAGCCGTTTCGCGTCCGATCCCCGCACTGTGCCACGCCGCATCGCAAGAATCGCGATCTCAGGTGGAATTTCTCGTGGACGTTCCAATTCTTCCTGACTATACACAACCGGCACCGTTCGTTTCTGAAACTTCACTGCCTGTACACCCGCATCCTTGGCAACATCTATGAGGCGCTTCGCAAGCGCAATATTACCGTTATGATTGATGCCAATCTCCCCAACAATAAAAGCGGGGTGATTACTTCCTATTTCAAATTTTCCTATTTTTATTGACATGGATTACCATTTAATATTAAGTAAAACTACTTGGCCTCGAAAGAAGTAACGAGCCGCCGTGATTTCTGTTTTTCTTCGACCAACTGTTCTATTTCGTCGGCGATTACTTCTCCGGCAGAAATACCTAAGCCGCGCGGCATCAAATGCCCGGCAACAAACTGTCTCCGTTTTTCCTGCAACCCATCTCTCCCGTCAAAAATATCAATGAGCGTACCCTCTATCTCGTCTGGCTTTTTTAGGTATATGGCGCCTGATTTAATAAGTTCCGAAAAGTGATATGTATCGGCTTGTGTATGATCATACTGCTTCTCAAGTATTGATATAACCGGTCTATCAATCACTAGGGCATCCAACATCGCACTCGTGTTTACTCCCACAATGGCCGCGGAGTGATACATAGTATCATAAAAAATCTGTGGGAACTCTTTTGAGTTCCACCCGAACTTTCCTTGCGGGACGATATGCACGTCGTGAAGATCTATCTTTTCATATTTCCGATAGTACCGCGGATGGGGCCTTACAATGATTTGCGTTTTTCTTAATCGTTCGTCTCCCGATCCATCGAGGACCTTACGAAGCTCATCGACAAAATGTGATTCATCTCCCCATGTCGCGAGAGAAGAACCTCCAAAATAAGAGACAATGGGATCCTCTTGGCGCAAATTGTGCGCTTGACAAAAATTGCGGCGCGGAGTTGGCGGCGGCGGCGGACACCATTGATCCATCGTAGTCGCGCCTATAATTCTTACTCTTTCCGAAGGAACTCCCTGGTGCTCGAAAATTTGTTCAACCTGGACAGAATTCCATAAAAGAAACCGATCCGGCCATATGTGATACAGCCCCTTGGCAGTTATGTTATCCCACGAAGCCATAGGTATAACGGTCGGGATTTTGAGCGAAACTGCCGCTTTTAAATACTCGAGATCTGCCGAAGAATAACGGAGATTCACAGGAGAAGCAGCAACAACGTCTGGTTTCCATTCCTTAAGGTGGGCAATTATCGGGCCGGGTGCCGGAGTTAAGACCTCAACGAGATGCAATACCATACCGCACAAACCGGTTTTTAATAAAAACCGTGCAAAAGACCAATCGAACAATCTCTGGAGTTTGGGGTGTATATATCTTTTCCACCGTTTGGGATAAAACTGAGTTTTTTCGTCAGAAAACAAAAGATGTTTACGGTAACTCAAAAGCTCCCGGGAATGGAAAACAAAACGATCCGCAAATCGTATTCTTCCTTCAAATCGTGCCCACTCATACGCTACATTATGCGGACTATTCTCAATTATTTTTATTTCATCGAGAGTTTCTTCCGTTACATTTTTATAAACCACAACTAAAACCAAGTGGCCCCGCCGTGCCAATTCCGCTATTGTCTTACGCAACTGTAACATCTGGCCATACGCACGAAATGCCAATACAATTCTTAATTTCTTCATAGCGTTTTCAGACAATTTCTTAGCTTAATCTCCCCTAGCGCCTTTATACCAATGCAAAAGCCGGGCGGAGAACCGATTTGAATTAAACGTAATGGCCCATTTAGCTTCCTCACATAACTCAACATTGTGAAGTTTTGCCGCAAGGTCGGCGGAGTAGCTAAACAAAGTACGCCACACCGAAGCCGAGGAGTAATAACCAGAGGTGAACATAATCCGTTCGTTTTTTATCGCATAGCCACCCCTATGCAATCCTCCCGTATCACAAAAAATCACAGTTCCCGCTTTCCCGGTGCATATTTTTATATCCTCATTAGGTATTGCTCTCTCAACTTCGCCATCTTTGGGATACACACCTGCGGGAGGATTTCTCGGAAACAAGCTTCCATATGTTCCCTGGTAATGCGATTTGGTCACATAAATAAACGGTCCGGACTCTCGATCCACGTCAGTTAGATATAGAAAAAACTTGCACTGTTTTTTATCCTCGGGGTCGCGGTGCCAACGCTGGGAGGCAAACGCGTCGGCCTTTTCCCCAACTGGCATGGTGACATTGAGCGTAAACACATAAAAACGCGCCCACATTTCCATATAGGAATTCACTATGTTGAGTACTGTATTGCTACAGGAAAGTTTGACGAATGAATTTTGGAAATCAAGCGGGGGCCTGGTTTCCCAAAGATTCAGGAGAAACGTTTTGCTCGTTTTTACTTCGGCTTTGTCGCGTAATTCACGCGTATACGCCTGAAAACGCGCCAGGAGATTTTCTCCTGGAAAGAGCTCATCTATATGCGCAATCGCAATGCCTGTTTCTGTCAATTCGCGAACAATCCTTTTCTGAACACTGGTAAGCGCTGGAGAATTTTTTTGAAAATGGTTTCTTGGCTTCCGATTTACTATATAAAACCAGATGGGCCAGAGTTGCCGAATTCGAAAATACATTTCAATAGCGCGCACGAATACCTGTTTTGGGATTAACGTCTTAAGCAATGATTTCATAACTTTACTGCTTTAAACCCATACCCTTGTGGATACATGTCGGATGCTGGCACAAAACTGAAAACGCTCTGAAATAAAGAAGTTGTAGTATAGCTTATTTTTCTGCCCAGTCGTGCTAAAAATTTCGTGCGAAGATGCTTAAACCGGCTTTGAGAAAATGTGCTCTCCAAAAGCAGATTAAAAAAAGCTCTCTGTATGCTTTGATATGTGTCAAATAGGGTACCCAAACTCGTAATCTCACTATTGGCAAAGCCACTCTCCCGCAATATTTTTTCGAGCATAAAATTGGTGTATCTGTTAAAATCGTACGGCGCCTGATGAACCTTTCCCAAAAAAGGTACCGCTCCTATAATAATACCTCCTGACTTTAAAACTCGATAACACTCCTGTAGGAGCGGGTTGGGGTTGGGTATATGTTCTAGAACATTGGATACGAAAACTATGTCGCACGATGCGTCTCTAAAGGGAAGGGTTTTCGTCAAATCAGTTACTACCGACACTAATTCAAACGGGAAGAAATCTACCCCTACGTATGTATCAAATCGCAAAAGGAGTTCTCGAAAATTCGTAGGCCCCGCTCCTATATCAAACAGCACCCTGTCTTTAGATACGTGCCCCAAATGATGAAGAAAATAATCAAAGTTGCTCTTTCTCCATCTGCTCCATTGAGATGCGGGAGTAACACCCCTCGAAGATACATTCTTTGGGTAATCGCTAAAGAATACTCTGTTTTGTACAATGGGATACGTTTTGTTGCACCCGAAACAGTATAGCCCGCTCGAAGGTCTCACCTCCAATGTATGAGCGGTATTCGCCGGACACCCTAAAAATTTTAACAAATCGGGATTAATTTGCATACGGTGCAAAAGCGTTACCGCTCGTGATTAAATCTTTTCAACAATTGCTCCGCAATAAAAAAATCAATTTCGGAATCAATATCAACAGCATCTGCCGGAGGAATAATATGGTATCCAACTCGTTTCCCTGCCATTGATTTTTCTCCAACTAGCGTTCGCCAACGAAGCGCGATGACGTCAACGTGCTGGAATGCCTTGGGAAACGCTTGGCGCGGCATATTATGCGCGTCTTTCAAGCCGGTAAACGATTCGGACAAAAACGGCTCAATATATCCTGCTTCAGTCGCGCGCCAAAGCTTATAGGGGTGTTTTGATGCGGGCGTCACCGTCCGAGAAGAATCTGCACGCGGATCATCCATAAGGAGCCGAATACAGGCATCAATGGACTCTGCCCGGCAAAGTGGCGTTGTTGGCGGAAGCCGTAAAATAATATCAGCCTGCCATCCCTCGTTGTCGCGGAGCCATGTCGCTGCGTGATACAAATAATCAAAATCAGGAACATGATCTTCGGCAAGCTCCTTTGGTCGGAGAAACGGGGCTTCGGCTCCGTACAACTTCGCTATTTCTGCATACTTCGGAGAATCCGTAGACACAACAACGCGAGATACAAGTGAAGATGCCTTTGCCGCTTCGATAATCCAGGCAAAAAGCGGCTTTCCCAAGAGAGGGCGGATATTTTTATGCGGAATTCCTTTGGACCCGGAACGCGCCCCGATAACCCCAAGAACCTTATATTCCTTCATATCCTTATAACGGACGAATATCTGTAGACGTTTTACGGCCTTTTCCTTGAGCCAATAATAGAAGAATATCAAAAATGCGCCTCCCGGCTTTTCCGTCATGGGGTCCCACAAACTGCTCGACAATTTTCTGCCGTCCCACCTGGTGGAGCAAAGGATTTTCCAGATATGATTTTACCGCATGAATGAGTTCTCCCTCATTTTCCACTCTCCAAAGACCTCCTGTCCGAATCACATTTTGATAATGAAGAGTATAGCGAAACGCTGTATCAGGCCGCTTGTGCCAGGGAGCATTACAATCATCGACAAAACCGGTAAACGTCATAAGAACGATGGGCTTATCAAAAAGCGCTGCCTCAAGCGCCATAGTCGAACCGAAATTCAGTGTAACGTCACTCAATCGGACTAAATTCAAAAGAAGACGCATATCGCCGGCATCAAACTCCCAGCCCTTTCCGAAATTCAAAAGCGGGCTTTTTTTTGCTTCCTCCGAAAGATCAGCAATGTGGCCGGGATGCGCGCGGATAATAGTACACGCGTTTTGTATCTCCCCGCGTTCGATCGCGCGATTTAACATGGCAACATGATCTCCGTTTTCCGGAAGTCCGAATAGTCCTTTGAGAAGCCCTCCTCCAAAATACGTAATCCAGCGCTTTGTCGGATCAATATTGAATTTTTTGCCGAACTCCTCTTTCGTCATATGCCACAAAGGATCAAAATAATGATCCCACTGCGGAAATCCAACAACGCGAATCCGCTCGCGGGGAAAACTATTCAAACTAACCGCCTCCTCAATCATACTCTCGTTCTGAACAAACAAAATATCCGGATGAACTCGCAAAAATCCCTTCGAGGTAAAGTTATCCCAACTACACGTTATACCCGCCGTAGGAACGTTCTTTCGCTTCGCATATTTAATCGCAAGAAAATCCTCCTCATTAAGAAGACCTCCACCAAAAACGACGTCCGGACTGTAGCGCTCAAAATATTCTTTCCAGATACGATCATCATAAAAAAGATAATATTCGGTCAACCGCATCAATGCGCGCCACATACGAAAATGGCCAAGCACCCAAAGAAATTGTTTGCTGGCAAGATTCAAAATCGAACCGCCATTTAGATAACTGAACCAATTCCGTGACCAAATTGTAGTAGTGGGGATACAGCCGAAACAGGCAATACGGAAAAGTTTCTTCAATTTCCAGTCAAGATTAATTGCGGGCATTGGAACGAGAATACAACTTTTATGCTCAAAATCACCCCGGTATTTATCGGCCTTTTCCTTCGGAAGAAATACGATAAGTCTCACCAAAGAATTTTCTTTCGCGAGCCAGGAAAGATCTCCATATAAAAAATTTCGTACTTCCTGGCCGGCAGCGAGTATAACAAAAGCGGTCTTCATTCTTTTACGTGGTACATTCGGTAAAAATATGAATCTTTCTTCTGTAACAAATCTTCTGGCTTTCCCTCCTCGGTTATTTTTCCGTTTTGAAGAACCAGCAAATGATCAACGTCGACGACTGTCGAAAGACGATGGGCGATAATGACAACAGTAACCTTTCCTTTGAGATCACGAATTGCTTTTTGAATCAAATTTTCTGATTCATTATCAAGCGCACTTGTGGCCTCATCAAGTATCAATAGAGACGGTTTTTGCGCGAGGGTCCTCGCTAAAACGATCCTTTGCCGCTGACCGCCAGAAACCATAATTCCGCGATCACCAATTTTGGTATCAAAACCATCTTTGAGACTCATAATATGATCATAAATGTTGGCGTGCCGCGCGGCATCAATAATTTCCGATTGCGTAAGTGCATCATTATAGAATCGAATATTTTGGGCGATAGTATCGTTAAGCAAAAAAGCATCTTGCGCGACATATCCGAAATGTGACCGCCACTCTTGAAGATGAAACTCCCGCGCATCGTAATCGTCAAGCAATACCGCGCCACTATCTGGATCAAACAGCCGCAACAGTAAATCAACAACGGAGGTCTTTCCTGCACCAGAAGGCCCAATGAGTCCCACGATATTCCCTTTTTGGATAGAAAACGATACCGACGAGAGTGCTTTTTTGTCCGGTGTATAAGAAAAAAATACATTACGGAAGGCAAGTGTTCGATTAAACTCAAAATGTTTTTTGCCTGACACAACCTCGGCGCTAGCGCCGAGGGATTCTTTAAACTCGATGACCTGCTTTGCGTAGGGGAGCGCATCTATGAGTCCACTAAAAGCATTCTGCGCATGTTGAATATAGACAAAAATACGCTGGACTAAAAGGAGGGTGACGGCAAAGGACTGAATGCTAAAATCGGGCGTTGAATAAGAGATCACAATGATTCCCGCAACAAAAATAATGCTGAGTGGCTCGAAAAAATTTTTATTCATAAACGAAAGGATTTTTGATCGAAACTCAACCCTACACCAAGTAAAAAACGTATTTTCTGCGCGTTCTTGTACCTGATCTTCTCGAGCGCCCGCCTTAATACTCTTGATACCAATAAAGTGCTCGATCAAAAAATGAGATACGTTTTTATTTTGAGCCGCCAGAATTGTGTTTGCGCGCTTGAGCCGATAGAGAAGAGGTCTTGATATCCCCACTGTCATAACACCAAATACGAACGTAAGGGCAGTAATTTGAGGGGAAATGATAAGAGCAAAGCCCAAAAAGATCATGATGTTAATGAGTGCAAAGGGAATGTACGAAATCGCATCCAAGAGATCAGTACTTTTTTCGACGTCCCGGAAAAAATAATTTTGCATGTGCCCAACTTTTTTCGAAAGGAGGTGATCCCACCGTGCGTGAAGCAATGCGCGAAAAAGTTCATTCAATGTCCTCCGTTTGTAATCAAGAATCAGACGGTTACGAAAAAAACCGAAAATAAAAAGAACCACAGCGCGTACAAGGAAAGATAGAATAATAAGTATGAGTACCGAGTAAATAGTAAAACCAAAAGGAACATAGGTGAATAGATTTGCAATGAAAACAGAAACTTTGTCAGTGGACGAAGCTCGCCCATCCATGAGAAGTGAAAGAAGCGGTATTACGGCCCCTATTCCTATACCGCCAAGAAGACTTGAAATAAAACCAAAAATCCCAAGCGGCAAAATATACCATTTGTATTTTCCGTAGTGTTTATAAATAAAAAAAAGAGTTTGCATTATTGCTCGTAAAACTTTTTTTGGAGAGAAAGCGATTCGAGGTGGGATCCCGTGAGCACGCCAACAATCTTTTCTGAAGCAGTTCCATCACCGAAACGCGTATCGGGTTTGAAACGTCCATGACTCATTTGCGTGAGAATTGCATTCCGAATTTCATCTCTTTCTTCCTCGACCTCGATACAATTATCACCTCGTTCACGACCCTGCTGCCGATTTCCCACAAGAACAGAAGGAACTCCAAGAAAAGCGGCTTCTCGTATAAAACTCGAAGAATTTCCTATAAGAACGGCTGTGTGGTTAAAAATGGGATAAAAATCATTTGGTACAAAAAATTTGTAGAATGCGGTATTTGGTGGTTTTCGATCTCGATAGGCACGAAGTGCCGCGGAAACTCCGTCAGATCCTGCATCGATATTCGGAGTAAGAAAAAACCTCTGCATCGAAATCGAATCAACAGCCGCAATTAATTCTTCCATTTTAGCTCGATTTTCTTCATATCGAGTAGTAACAGGATGTTGAAGAATGAGAAGATAGGGCTTCGTAAAATCAATGTGCTCTCCTCGAATGAGGTATCGGTCATAAATGGAATTGTCGAGCGAAAGATCAAGTTTCGCTAATGTATCAACTACCGGCGATCCTGTTACTATAATGTGCTTGGGATTCTCTCCCATAGCGTGAATTCGATCGGCACTCATTTGGGTTGCAGGAAAATGGATATGCGCGAGTTTTGTAATTGCGTGGCGCACGCTTTCGTCAATCGTGCCGGACACATCGCCGCCCTCGATATGCGCAAGCGGAATATTGAGCGCGACTGTTGCAAACGCGATCGGAAGCATTTCAAAACGGTCGCCGTTTATCAAAACAACATCAGGGGCGAGTTTTTCGAGCACATCGGGAATGCCCAAGAGCGCAAGCCCCACGGTTTTTGCCATAACGCGGAGATTCCCGCCTTCAAGAAACATCGGGATACGCGCATGAATCGGGAAACCGTCAGCGATCAAAAGCCGCATCAATTGTTCTTTACTTTGCAATTCGGCATCCCGCCCGAAAAGCGCCATTGTGCGCGCGCGAATATGCCACGGCAAAGATTTCCAAAAAGAAAGCGGCTCGCCGTGGCGCATATACCACAAAAGATGGTCAAAGAAAAAAGGCGTCCCGGCAACAACCTGGAGTTCAAGATCATCGTGTGCCTGAATCGCCTCCATAATAGGCTTCATACGCCCGTAATCGGATCGGTTCGTCGTGACAACGCAAATTTTTCTTTGTTTGTTTAAATTTTGAAGCATAGTGCGCACAAAATTTAACTACAAACAAAAGAACCCCGTACCAATTTTGCCTTTATTACTAGGTTCTGCATAAATTTATCTTACACCGACACAACAGTTTACGAGGCGCGTGCGCGAATAGCGCAACCCTTATCGGGCGAAGCGCCTCGCCGCCCACCACCACGCAAAATTGGTGCGGGGTTATCTCTTTACGTGGTTCCATTGAAGCTGTATGTCTTTCGGAATGTCTTGGCGCGCCCGCCGACCAAGAATGCGTTTAAAATCCTTTGCCCTGATTTGACCGGTTCCCGGACGCTTTACCCAAATGTTTTTCATGGTAAATTTTTCTCCTCGTTTTATCGGCACAATTGTAACCACAGAAGCAAACGCAAAATCAATGGTCGGCTTTTCTTCTTTCAAGGGACCCTTGTGGTCGCCCCGCGATTCCCAAATTGCGCGCGAACCCCGAAGAATCATCTTGAGCTCGCTTGGATCCATGGAAACCGGAATATCTTCACCACGCCACGAGCGGTCGGACGTAAAATGCCTTTCAAGAATTGAGGCGCCGAGCGCCACCGCGCCAAGCGCTGCCCACGGACCTTCAGAGTGGTTTGAAAGTCCTATGACGGTATCGGGAAACGCCTTTCTCAATTTCGTAATCGCCTGAAGATATATGCGATTCCACGGCGTCGGATACATATTGGTGCAGTGAAGAAGCGCGAACGGAACTTTGTATTTTCGCAAAATCGCAACGGTCTTTCTGATGGAAGAAATATCGTTCATGCCGGTTGAAACGATCATCGGCTTTCCGAATCGCGCCACATGCTCGACCAAAGGATAGTTATTGCACTCTCCGGAGCCGATCTTAAACGCCTTGACTCCCATACGATTGAGTCGGTTTGCCGCGGCCCGCGAAAACGGCGTTGAAAGAAAAATGAGACCACGTTTTTCGGTATATCGCTTGAGCTCGCGCTCCTGCGCTTCGGAAAGGGCTGATCGCTCCATCACTTCCCAAATCGATACCCTTGAGTTTGCGGGAATTGTTTTCCGCGCCTCCGCCTCGAGCATTTCATCTTCCAGGACGTGCCCTTGAAATTTTACGCATTCAGCGCCCGCCCGCGCCGCATCGCGAATCATCCGCTTTGCTTTTGCAAGATTTCCGTTGTGATTAATGCCAATCTCCGCGATAATAAACGGCGGATAGTCCGGCCCAATTTTTCTTCCCGAAATAGTTATATGTGGATTCATATTTTTTCTTCTCCTTGAGGGGTGAAAGATTCTTCTTCTAGTATTTTTTTAAATTTTTCTTCTGCGGCTTCCCAGTCAGACGGCTCGTCAATATCAAAGGCAAATTTCTTGTCCACGATGCACCCGCGCGAATCATCGCCGTAGATATTCGGCTCTGGAGAAAACAGGAGCGATGGCTTGAACGCATAGATTGAGCTATTTCGATAATATGTTTTCGGAAGCGATTGTCTACGCGGAATAAAATTCTTCAAGGGTCCGCCAGTGAAAATAGAAAGGCGATCGTTCGCATCCATAGCAACCTGCCACATCGGATTCAATACGCCAGGAACCTCTGCAACACTGATAACCGAATCAGCTCCGGTCGCAACTAACTTCTCAACGATTTCCCGGACGTGGTACGACCGCTTTGCCGCAGACGTCGGCTCGAAAAGCACGACATATTCCGGCGCATAATTTTCGTGTTCCTTAAGCCATGAAAGCGCATGCACCAAAACCGGCAAAGTCGGCGTAGTATCCTCGGCAAGCTCGCGCGGTCGCATAAAGGGAACCTCTGCACCGTACTCGCGCGCAACCGAGGCAATCTCATCAGCATCCGTACTCACAATGATTCGAGAGACGGCCCCGCTTTCCTTGAGTGCCGCAATTGCCCACGCAATCAAGGGTTTTCCGAGAAACAACTTTATGTTTTTCCGAGGAATTGATTTTGATCCGCCGCGGGCTGGAATAATGCCAAGAATTTCTTTTTTTATCCCTTTCATACAATATTTCTATAACGCCCTAAAAGGGAGAGCTGTTTCGAGAAAGCAAGCCGCACAGCTGTCAACAAAAAACCGCAAGACACCCATAAGCCCCGCGGCTCACTATTCTCCCCTAGAAAACAAGAATCAAAACTCCAATCGTCATGACCGCGACACCGAGCATTCGAGAAAACTCGAATGTTTTTGGCGCAAGCACAAGAGATGCAAGCGCGACAAAAAGCACGTTTGTATTCTTAAGTGCTTCGTGGTATCCGGCATTCGGCGCCATTCCCAGTCCGATAATACTCACATAGTTTCCAAGAAATGAGAGGATGGCGGCCGCGAACACCCACGGAAGAAAAACTTTCGCAAATCGTGCGTCGGAAACATACTCCCGAATGTTTCTCCTAGAGAGTAAAAGAAACGCGCATGCGTTCACAAAAAAGAGAATCAGATTCATTTCCTTGGTCGAAGCAAATGGAATGAGCGTCGCCTGCTTTTGCAAAAGAACAAGCCCGGTGAACGCGAAAAGCGCCAAAAACGAAAAATAGTACCATGACATTTTGCCATGTTCCTGTTCTGTATCCACACCTGGAGAATTTTTCTTCAAAACTAAAAGATATATTCCGGAAAAGATTAAGATTGCACTGATGAACTCGGAAACGCCAAGCGGACTTCCAAAAAGAAACGAGGAAAAGATAATAGTTGAGAGAATCGTTCCGTTTCGTATGGATACCGCGTATCCTGGATTTTTCGCTCGCCTGATCCCTTCAAAATCAGTCCAGTTCCCCACCGCGGCGCACACGCCGGCAACAAACATAATAAAAATAAATACCCCGATATTCGAAGAGCTCCATAGTGCGCCCGGAAACATAAGATTCACACTAAGAAATCCAAGGAATGAAAAACCGGTAAGGAACAAGAGAACCTGCTTGGAAGAAAACCCATAGTCCTCAAGCCGCCTCACACAAAGAATCATTCCAGCGAACGAAAGGGAAGTTATGAGAGAATAAAAATACCACGGCATATAATAAATTATTTGAATCTTACACAGGATATATCTTTATAAAATCGCGAAAGCACACTATTGACCGCTGAATACGAGTAAAAGCTGAATGAATGTCTTTATAAGACTTCATCCAGGGATCGGAAATATCGCTCGACGGACCATATGAAACAAGCGAACCTAACAAAAAAAAGGTTTTTCTTATTTTGGGAAATCTTATTGTGAGCGCGCGATAATTTGCGTGATCCATACAGAATACAACACCTGCTTTTTCTATATCCTCTTGAGAGACAATTTTCGATCTACAATTATCAAGAGAAACTCCGAATTCTTTTGCCACAATGACGGTGAGGATCCCGGGAACCCGCCCGCTTTCGGGGTAGTACCCGCGGGACGAAAATGAAAACCCTTTTAATCCTTCTTCAGAAAATATTTTTCTTGCAAGCCGTTCGGCAAATGGGCTTCGCGCAATATTCCCATAACAAACAAAAAGTACATTCGGATTTTTCCGGATAAGCGATCTGATACGCGCTACTCGCCGCTTTCGCATATATGTGCCAAAAAGAAAATAAAACGGACGTAATATGAGTTGTGAGATAAAAACGAATGCCGCACGAGATGCTTTTTTTGCATAAAACACAATTTCAGAAAAAAAAGGCCGCAGATCACTCCAAGAAAATGTATCCCATATTTCTTTCCTTGATAAAAATCGGAAAAGTGCAATCACGCCTTCTTTGAATACGCCGAAAACTCCTTGCGTCTGGAATATCCAACAAAAATCTTTTACCACATTCCGTGCAAAAAGCCCTATCCGGTATGTGCTATCAGGCGGTTTGACGCCGCCAAGCTCTAAAGATATAAGAGCCGCGGGAAAATCAGCGCCCGCGCGAATCGCAAGCGGCAATGAGCCCCAAAACCGTCCATTTATTTCCATAAACCAGAATTCTCCGGTTTTCTGATTCCATCTATACTCCACCATGCAAACACCATCCCATTTGAGCGCCTGGATAAACTTACGAGAGCACTCAAGCATCCCAGCGTGCAATAAAACGCTTTTTCGATAGCTCGATCCCCCGCTTCCCAATGGCTCATGAATTCGTTCATGCTGAAACGAAAGAATGATTTCTCCGTTACGAGCCAAAAACTCTTGGCCAATCCCCACGCCCGGCACCCGCGTTTGGACAAGCACTGGCGCAAACGGCAAGGTCGAACGAAGGAAAAACCGAGCATCCTCTTCTGTATGAAGAGTCCCGACACCGAGATCAACTCGATACTCTCCTGACCATACTTTTGACACATCCGGTTTCAAAACAAGGGACTTTCCGAATCCCTGTTTTTCGATATGGGAAAGCGCTTCTGCTTCGTTATCGAAAAAAACGGTTTCCGGAATCGGAATCGACAGGGACTTTGCGAGCGCTATGGTTTTGCTTTTGCGGTATACGGTTTCAAATGCATTACCTTCCGGAAGAAATCGGGCGGCGGACAACGGCAAGACCCCTTTCAAGCGCATAAGTCCGAGCCAGGCCGTCTCCGTAGCCGGAATTACGGCATCAAACTCATTTTTTAGAAGTATATCGTTGAGAGCGCGCTCATGTGCAGATATCGACGCGCTCGAAGATGGAAGATTGAATATACGACGTACTGCGCGAGACTTCCGGACAATTGATTCTTTTGACTCGCTTGCAAGAGAAACTTGCGCACCTACTCGCCACAAGGAACGCACAATCGCAAGCGCACTCCGAGAGTCATCTCCGATAACCAAAATACGATACCTAGCGAAATCCATAATTAAAGCCCCATGATACGGTTGATTTCTTTATATATTCGCTCCCCGGTTTTCCCGTCATACGGCTCAAGAAAATCACGACGGAGTATAGCACGCTTATCCTCATCTTCTTTGGGATTTGAAAGATATTGGTTTATGCG
>Ga0082335_1002781_pt1 | contig 31233 bp, 28 predicted proteins | sample Subgrocontami58m_FD_72375 | JGI IMG/M metagenome (GOLD analysis project Ga0082335, IMG submission 72375) | Subsurface groundwater microbial communities from S. Glens Falls, New York, USA - GMW37 contaminated, 5.8 m (SPADES assembly) (version 2) ...
TCTTTTATGGTCATATATCTTTTTTCCCAAGCCATAATGGGAACTTGTGTCGTAGTCATTGCAACAAGGGAAGGCGCGGATGTTCTTTTCTTTACTCGCACGCCAGATGCCCGGAATTGAACAATGTACTTCCAAATGTTTCTCTTACCACTGTTGCAATTCCATTCAAACTTCTGAAGGCTCGGAGGGAATCTTCGAATTTTCTTTAGCCATGGGTCCATCCATTTCTTATGCCTCCGGTACAATGCGCGATTCTGTCTAATGAATTCGATCTTCCACTCTGGAAAGCGCTGTTGCTTTGTTCTTGCGTGAGACGGAAGACGCTGAAACCTCTTGCTCTTCAAGAACCGATTTGGTTTTTCGCTTTCAGACAGTTTCGATCGTTCAACGGCGTACGGAGTTCTATCGGTGTAGGGATATTTCGCGCCGAACTCCATAGTCCAAATGGGAAAAGTTGGGAGTTGTTCTTTCGCGGGAAACTTGTCAAGAAATTCTTGCCAAACTTTCAAACACTGTATGACTTGATCATTCAATTTCTTTGCGTCTCTTGGCCTTCTTTCCAAAACAGAATCAATGCGAGGTTCTTCCTTACTTGAGGGCTTCGGCCATTGAAACCCGGCTAAACCACCTTTCCTTCCGACAATGAAGACTCTTTCTCGGATTTGTGGCACTCCAAATTTGTGAGGCGAGAGGATTTTTGCGTCAACTTCGTATAGCCCACCCACATTCAGTCGTTTTTTTATTGACAACCACGTTTTCCCGTTGTTATGCCTTAAGAGGTTTGGAACATTCTCTAGGATGAAGTAACTCGGCTTACGATATCGGACTATCTTTATAACATAATCGATTAGATCTCCTGACGTGGGGCAATTCAAGCCCATTTGTTCGCCTGCTTTCGAGAATGGCTGACAAGGAAAGCCCGCGCAGAGGATATCGTGTTGCGGTATGTCCTCGACTTTGATTTCTCTGATGTCTCCGCTTGGCTCGATGCCAAAATTCTTTTGATACAGTTCTTGTAAGTCTTCATCGATTTCTGACGCGAAGACACACTGGTGTCCGAGCTTTATTAGGGCTACATGAAAACCGCCGAGTCCTGAAAACAAGTCTATGAATCTCATTCGATTGGGCACCCCTAAGTCGGATTAGTTTTTAGAGAGTTGGAAATGTCGCGATTCGAGGTTTGATCCATTTGTTTACTCTTTCTTTCAAATCTTTTGAAACCCAATCTGTATCATGAGAAGCAGGAATAAGAAGTCTGTATCGGTCGATTAACATCCCCTCTGCCTTCTTTGTATACCGTACAAAATCATGATCCGTAAACGAAAGCGGGGTCGAAAAAGCCTTGGCGGGGGGTGCGGCAAATTGAACTATTGTTGTCCAAATAGCTAAATCTGGAGTCTTCAACTTTCCTTCCCAATTCCCGCCACTAGCACACTGAACTAAATAGACTGGTATGCCAACACGAGTATCCACGAATGGTCGATAGAATAGCAGGTCCAAACCTTCTTCGTTTGCGTCCGGCGATGTCCACTTCTTTAAGTCTCCCTTGGATTCACCCAAGAGTTTTGCGATTTTATCAACAACGCCGTTTAGTTTTGATGGGGCAGATCTCGACCATCCTGTACGATACAATGACCACCCCGAGAACTGGTTTTCTAGCGATTCCTTTGTTAGCAATTCAAACAACTCGCCTTGTTCATTGTAGTCGCCCTTAAATTTTTTCTCCCATTCTTGATTCAAGCCTGAATAGTACTGCACAAGTGACAACATTAAGCAGAATCCATGCGCTGATGCATCCTCCCATGAAAATTTTCTCCTGATCCTGTGTGAATCCATTACAAAAGGTGTCCCCGCGCCTAGACATTTTTGCCTTCTTCGAAGTTCAGCCCACACATTGTCTACCCATTCGTTCGCGAAATCTTGTTTGTCGTATATCCGATCTTCTGTCAGGATATCAACTATATCGGTTCGAGAGATTTCATTCTCAAAAAAAAGTATCGAGCCCTCTAGCCAATCACAAGAGACCTCTAGTTTGGAGTTATGTTCGGAAACAGATCGGGCAATGCCACGGGAGGGAAGAGCCAACATTATCCATTTTCCTTCTCAATTGCTTCTGCTAGATCCGGAAAGATGTTTAGTAATTGGTTCGTATCAGCGCCTAGTCTGCCTACAGCTTCACGGATCTTTTTAGACTTTTTGAACAAATGTACACGTGTAAGTGCAAGTTCAATGTTGTCGGCTGCCGTTTCAATCAAACGAGCTATTTCTGGTTCATCACCTCCAGCCAATTGATAAGCAACTTCAAATTTTGGACGATCAGTTCTTTCGAGATACTCGCGAGCTTCTTTGCTCTCAAGAACTCTTCCAAAATCATCGACCAGACGCGAGTCTGTGAACAGTGGGGGTTTATTTTCATCCCCCCCAAAGAGCCAAATAGCGAAATTGGTTAGTGCCTTCAGATGTTTTTTGGGCACCGGTGCTTTTGCTTTGTCTGGTTCCGCTTGAATATCAATTTGAAGGTACTGTTGAACACCTTGGGTTCGCAAGGACAAGTACATTACGCTAAACCGTTCTTCAAAATTCTCTTTTGGAATCTCTTGTGTATTATTCTCGATTTGGAGCAAGAGCCGATAAGAAATGTAATTCTGCCGAACGGTTGGCATCTTGCTACCAATTTTACGCCTAACCTCTTCGTAAGTCAAATCTCGATCATCAATCAACCGAGCGATAAACTGAGCCTTCTCTGCAGGCTTCCATTCTTTAATTCCCGTTACATGCCTGAATCCCAAGAAGGATTCGATTTCATTACGAGTGCTTATTAGTATGTAGGGTATTTTTGTGAATAGATCCTTCGGGGGTTTTGCCCCCTTTGCAATTTCCTCCCACTTTGATGATGCGGGCTTACCTTTTATTGCGTCCTGTAAGTATCTCAAAGCAGCAAGTCTTCGATTCCCCTCAATCACTACCAAACGCTCCTTACCGTAAAGCTTTTCCTTTGTTGCAAGAAGTGCTTCTTGAGTCCAAAAGCCCCCACTTTCAAGAAATGACACCGCCAGTTCATCAAGAGTCCAATCGCTCATAAGTTCAAGTACTTTTTCTTGCGTTACATCTCTTCCAGTGTTATTTCTTCCAAGCCGGGGATTCAATGGATCAAGAAAAAGTTCGTCAAGTGATCCAGATTTCAGTTCAGTGCTTATTGCCATCGTGACCTCTCAAGGTATTACAAATCTTCTTAGCAATGTCTTTGTGGTTTTGGGTGATATCGTTTTCCCAAACTCTAAGAACCTTCCATTCTTCATTTTTCAGAATGTGATTAATTCCTTTGTCTCTACGAATATTGCTCGCAATCTTCGGTCTCCAGTACTCACTGTTCGTGCCTCTTGCAAGCTTTCTACTTAACGAGCGCCAGTTTCTTCCATGCCAAAAGTCCCCGTCACAAAAGACCGCAACGCGCTCGTTGGGGAAAACAATATCAGGCGTGCCGGGAAGAGTTTTTACATTTCGTTTGAAGTGAAGACCAAGTTTTCTTAGCTCACGTATCAACAGCAGTTCGTGCTGAGTGCCTTTGCTTCGGTTGGCGCGCTTTGAGATAGAACTTGCGGGCGAAGCGGGCTTGAGGCCGACGAATGAAGGGCTTGATCTCCGATTGCGGCGTGTGGCTCGCTTCGTTTTGGTGTTGGCTGAATAACCAGTTCGTGCTCGAACTTTCAATTCGTTCTTACACAAGATGAGTGTTATGCGTGTTAGGTGCGCCCAGTGCGCTGCCTAAAGATACAAAATTTTTCTTAAAGCGCACACCCTTTCTCTTATGTCTATTCGGCTGGGAACGTACAGTCCACCATTTATACGCGATGATATTCCCATCCTGATCTCTTCTCTCCTGATTTGAGATTTCCCTAAAAGGCAAGATGACCGTCACCTGCCTTTGCAAGCTTTGCGAGGTGACGGTCATCTATGCGTAGCCTCATCGTCGCGCTCGCAGCTCTTGTTGTATTTGCTATAGCGGCAGCGGGCAGTAGCAGCACGCCTGAGCTGCAGAAAGCAGTCGTGCCCTGAGCAGCCATGCTGTGGCGGCTGCGATGCCGCCTGCAAATAGCGCGGCTGAAAAAAGAAACACCGCCTCGATACCGGGGCGGTGTTTTTTGCGTTGTACCCTCAACACGAATCAGCAATTAGTCGCATGGATGATTATCAACGAAGCAGATTCTTCGCTACGCTCAGAAGTGAGAACTCGGTTCTCAGTACGATCGCCGTCCGCCGCCTCCATATCCACCACCACCACCTCTGTTTCCGCCACCTCCGTATCCGCCACCGCCACCTTTGTATCCGCCTCCACGCCTGTGACCACTATCGGACTTGGGACGGGCTTCGTTCACAGTAATCGTCTGTCCCATGAAGTCCTTGCCATTCAGAGCGGTGATTGCAGCTTCGCCTTCCGACTTCTTTGACATCTCCACAAAGCCGAATCCCTTTGACTCATGGCTGAACTTATCCTTGATGATATTGACCGACATAATCTTGCCGAATGGCTCGAACATGGGGCGCAGATCATCTTCGCCCGCCTGGCTTGGCAAGTTGCCCACATAGATATTCATACTACACTCCTTTTATGATGAGGATATTCCTAACGTGTGCATGCATACGACGTCCAGTCTGCACGTGGGATGATGGCCTTTCGATCATGCAAGCCACAACGGGGCCGGAAGGCAGCAGCGCGAAGGTCTTTGATTTGCTGACGCGCAACCCAGGAATCAGGTGCATTGTACAATACAGAGTACGAAGAAAGAGGGAAAAATCCCATTTCTTTTTCAAGTTCTTGAATCTGAGGTGCGTCGTTTGCTACAGCCGCGGCCGCTTCGTGTGCCACTCGGTCACCGACTGATACACGTGCGCTGCCTCCAATACATCCGCTTCGGCAAACGGGCGACCAATGATCTTCAAGCCGATGGGGAGCTTCTTTTTGTTGAAGCCGCACGGAACGGAGACGGCGGGAAGTCCGACGAGATTCTCGACGGCTTCAATGGTGTTGCCGCCGCCGAAGATGGCGTTCATGTCGGCGTCAATCGGCGGAGCGCATTGCAGCGTGCTTGAGCCGAGTATGATATCGTATTCCGTGAAGAGCTTTGCAATATCGTGCGAGATTTGTGTGCGGATTCGCTGGCATCGGAGGTAGTCCACCGCAGTGATGAGCTGCGCGCCAAGCAGCTCGCCGCGGCGGTCGGGGTCGATGATGCCGGAGACTTTTCCTGCGCGCACAAGCGGCTCGAACGCTGAGGCTTCTTCCGCCGCGATGATTGTTGCCGCAACTGTTTCGTACGGATGGTCGGGGAGCTCCACTTCGTGTACTTCGATGCCGAGTTGTGTGAATACTTCAAGCGCTCGCGCGAACGCTGCGGCAACGTCCGGCTCTCCCCACTTGTCGTAATCCTCTTTCACGTAGCCGACGCGGAATGTTGTGATCTTCTCCCGAGCTTTGTTTGGAGCGAACTTGAATGGGGCTTGCACTGTCATTGCATCCCTCTCGTCTTTGCCGTGAAGCACGGAGAACACTGTCGCAGCGTCTGCCGCATTGTGACAGAGCGCTCCGACTTTATCCATCGTCCACGAAAGCGCCATCGCTCCTGCGCGACTGATGCGTCCGAATGTTGGTCGCAAACCTGTAATGCCGCAGAAGGATGACGGCGTGATAATCGAGCCCCATGTCTCAGTACCAAGTGCAAAAGTGCAGAGTGCCGCAGCGACCGCAGCGCCTGAGCCGCTCGATGAGCCGCCCGACCATCGGGTTGTGTCCCAAGGAGTTCTGCACGCGCCTGTTGCAGTTGCAGTCGGCGGACCGCCGGCAATTTCGCTCATCGCCGATTTGCCGAGAAGAATTGCTCCGGCTACGCGCAGGTTTTTGATGACTGTTGCATCGTCGTCAATCATCTGCGTTGCGTACGGTCGTGCGCCCCATGTTGTCGGGTAGCCTTTCACAGCAAATAAATCTTTTGCCGCGTAGGGAATGCCGTGCAGCGGACCGCGGTAGAATCCGGCGTTGATTTCTTTCTCTGCTTGTTGCGCTTGTTGCAATGCGAGGTCTGTTGTTACGGTAACGAAGGCGTTGAGCTTGGGTAAAATCTTTTCGATGCGGCTGAGATATTCTTCGGTGAGTTTGACGGGCGAGAGTTTCTTCTTTTTGATGAGCTTGGCGAGTTCGGAGATGGGGGAGTAGAGGATTTCTTGGGCAATCATTTTTTTATCTCAAGATAAGTGGGGAAAAGGAGTTCGTCAGGCTGAGCGCAGCGAGCCACGCCTTATGTGACGAACGGAGTCTGCCGAAGGCATCCTTCTGGGAGAAGCCTGTTCTGCATGTGACACGCTTCAACTTCGTCCCGATAGAATCCTTCGACCCGCTTCGCTCGCTCAGGATTCGGGACTGCGCTCAGCGTGAGGGTCGTTTTTCATTTGTTGTCGGACTTGCGAATATGAAGTTGGGTGCAAGGCTGTTAAGCAAATCTTTTTCTCTCAGTGCCGACATGTTCTTCTCGTGGGTTGAGAGAAACTTTACGGCAAGCTGTTTGTCTTCTGCGGTAAGCTTGTAGCCTGCTATTGCGTCTGGAACGATCGGTGATGGAGTTGTTTCTGTTTGACCCGGCAGAGGTTCCAACCTCAACAACGGAACCGCGCTTGCGGCGAGAATGCGTTTGCCGAATGTTCGGCGGGAGAGTTTGTTCACGTTTTCCTCCAAAAAAATGAATGACCCGCCTCAAAGGAGTCCTTCGGACAAGACACGGAGACGCCAAGAAAAACAAAATATCAACTTGGCGTTTTGGCGTCTTGGCGGTTTAAAATATCGTCTGGTGAATTAAAGAACGGCAGTGCAACTTCAAGAAACATTCTCTTGTCAACCTTCGACATTGGATGACGCGTGTTTTCAAAAACGTTCAGCGTTCCGTTCGGTAAAGCGGAGGCGAGCCGCTCGGCTTCAGAGCGAGGAATCATTGTATCCGAATCGCCAACTGAAACAAGAACCGGGAAGACTGCAAGCTTCAGTGAATTCTCTGTCAGACCTTCGCTCGGCATTGTCTCAATAAATTCTTTTGCAGAGTTTAATAAACCCTTCCATCCATCATCGCCATTGGCTGGAGAATGTTCGCGCTGCAACTGCTCACTCCACGACGGGACTTTCTGAGTAACTTTTTCCGCATCAAAGTCTCTTATCATCGAAGCTACAGCTTCATCACTCCAATAAAACTTTGTTCCATGCATCAACAATGATTGCACTCTTCCCGGATGCTGTATGCCGAACGCAAGCCCGATGTAGCCGCCAAGACTATAGCCGCAGATTCGAGCCGCATCAATCTCCAACGTCTCATACAGAGAGAACAAATCTGCAACGAGCGTATGAAGACGAAGTTGTTCTGATGGATTGTTCGTCCTCCCGTGCCCGCGCAAGTCAACAGCAACGACGTGAAAGTGTTTTGCGAAGTCGGGGATGAACCTCCGCCAGTGGCTTTCAATAGTGCCGAGAAGTCCGGGCAGAAGAATCAGCGGCTCGCCGGCGCCGTGCTCTTCATAGTAGATTGCGGAATCTTTCGAGCGGATGTATGACATTTCGGATTACGGATTGTGGATTGTCTACGACTCGTAGAGCGAATTGCCCCGTTCCGAAGGACTTCTTCGGAGGAAAGCTATGTCCGGGTTACTTCAACGAAATGAATTTCTTTGTAGCAATTTTTCGACCTGATGATAAAGTGTACAGATAAACTCCACCCGCAAGATTCTTCGCATCGAACTCAATGTCATAAGAACCCGGTTGCATTTCTTTGTTGACTAGAGTTGCAACTTCCCGGCCAAGAACATCAAACACTTTGAGAGATACCAATCCGAAATCCACAATCCGAAATCCGAAATGCGTCGTCGGGTTGAACGGGTTGGGATAATTCTGATACAATGCAAACGCGAGTGGCTTCTCTTCATTCACGCTTGTCGGGACTTCAACGCGAATCCATTCGGTGTAATTGCGACCCCCATCTAAATCCATTTGGCATAAACGGTAATACCATATGCCGGGTGGTACGCCGCATTCTCTGAAGCGATAATGCTGCGGGACGTTTGTCGTTCCGTGTCCGGGGATAAAGCTATTGGGGATGGTGATGATTGAATGAATTGTATCCTGCGCCTTCTGAACTTCAAAGCCGTAATTGTTGATTTCGCTGACTGTTCCCCAACGAACATCAACACAACCGGACGAAAAAGTTGCAGTGAAATAATTGAGCTGAATCGGAACCGGAAGGGCATCGATTGCAGCAAGTGCGTTCAGTATTCCCCAACCATATTGATTATCCGGCGTTGATGAGCGGCTAGCGGTGTTGCGCATTGCGTTCATGACTTGAATCGGCGTTGCATTCGGTCGCACTTGCACAACAAGCGCTGCAACTCCTGCAGCAAGCGGACAGGAGAACGACGTGCCGCTCGAAGTCGTGTACACGGTTGTGTTGGTGGAGCTTGCAACAACTACTGATGAACCTTGCGCCATAACATCAGGCTTGATACGCGGAGGACTGCTGGTTGTTGGTCCGACGGAACTGAAGCTACTGCGCGTTCCAGAAGATGTAACTGCACCGACGGTGAGCACGCTATCGCCATCGGCAGGAGCGCCAAGTGTATTATGGGTTGAGCTGCCGCTGTTGCCTGCGGAGTTTACAACAACGATGCCGCGGGCAACCGCTGCATCAGCGGCGCGGGTAATGACGGTTGTATTGCCGTTCATATCTTGCCACGTCCAACTGGTGTATGGGAAATCATATGTGAGATAGCCGAGCGATGTGCTCGTCACGTCAACGCCGATGCTGTCTGCCCATTCGATTGCTGCGACCCAGTTGTCTTCTTCAATTGGCGTTTCGCTGCTATCGTTCTCTGTTCGCGCAAGAATGAATGTTGCGCCGTACGCGGGACCAATAAGCTGTCCTGATTTCAATCCGCCGATTGTGGAAAGCGTGTTGACCCCATGAGATCCAAAACTTGTACTTGGGTTGTTCGGTACAACGCTCACTTTGTGGTCGACATAATCGTACGTTGCGTGAATGTTCATTGTCGCGAACGCTTCGTGTGTGAGAAGCCGGAAGCCGTTATCAAACACACCGACAAACACACCACTTCCACTAAAGCCGAGGTCGTGAACGGCAGGAACGTTGATCTGGTTAACTTGTCCGAACGATGCGCCGTAGTCGAGCGTGTAAACGCCTTGTGGCTGGACGGTTTGAGGTTGGCGGCTCGAGGTTTGGGAAGTCTGTAGTTGTTCTTCTGATTGATTCTTTCGGAATCGTGCCATCAAATCGATTTCTTTTACAAAAGGAAGTTGCTCAAGCTCTGCAATCTGCTGCTTCGTTGCGAGCACGCTGACACTGTTGAACCATTTCGAACGATTGCGAACTCTCAACGCCTTCCCGGCAATTTGCTCGACATACGATTGCGAAGTGGGGATGTCGCCGTAATCAACAAGAGAACTTTGTGGACGGACTTTGCTTCTCCGTCGCAAAGAGCGTTCTGAAACGACAATCGTTGGTACGGAAGATTTGAAAGCTTCATTCTCGCCTTTATCTGTGAAGTAAATCCAGGCGAACACAGTTTCGTTTGGGTGCAAACGCTGTAACTCAGCGGCAAGACGCGGCGCAATTTTTTCTCCTGGAAACAATGAAGATGATGCAAAGAGAGCTGCGAAAACTGCAAGAACTGTTCGTGTCATGGTCGTTCCTCCAAATTACCTTTAAGAATATGCAATAGCCTCGGCTTAGAAACAAGTGAGTTTGCCGATAGATGTGGATTTTCTTATTTTGTATCAGAATGAATAAAGACCATGTGACCTGAGAAGCGTATGCCGATTCAATTGCGAAAACAGATGATTGTGGTGGGGGATAGAGTACTGCTTGAGCTGGAAACAGGTCAGGACAAAACAAAAGCGGGGCTCTATCTTCCTGACACCGTTCGTGAGAAAGATAAAGTCGCAACGGGACGAGTTGTCAAAGTTGGTCCCGGCTACGCCGTTCCGAACCCGAATTACACCGACGACGAGCCGTGGTCGAAGCCGAAAGACCCTGCGCGCTACATTCCGCTGCAAGTGCAGGAAGGGGACTATGCGTTATTTCTGCGCGACCAAGCGATTGAGGTTGAGTTTGAAGAGAAGAAGTATCTTGTCGTTCCGCAGTCTGCAATTCTCATGTTAGTGAGGGATGAGCTGCATGAGGAGATTGGGTAGGTCTACGAGAGGTGACCGTCACCTACCTGAGCGTTCACTGCGAGGTGACGGTCACCTGCAATTCATCTAAAGAAACATTGTACAGAAAGGGGTGAGGACAATGCCAGCCTACGATTATTATTGTAATAGCTGCAAAAAGGAATTCACCGTGCTTTTGACAATGACTGAGCACGAGAAAAGCCCCGCGCCTGCCTGCGTGCATTGCGGCAGCAAGAACGTTGTTGCTGAGCTTTCCGCAGCATCGGTGATTACTTCAAAGAAGAGTTGAAAGCCCCGGACATTTCACGGTGCATCTTACACAGCGACAACTCGCCTGAGTTGCAAGTTGAGCAAGCCGCAAAGGGAAACGCAGGGCACGGCCGTTACATTGCCGAGAACGTTGCGATGTGCATCCAATGCCATTCGCCGCGCGAAGCAAACGGGGAGTTGATCCGGTCAAGAGCATTTAGTGGCGCAGCAATTCCAGTTCGTAAGCCAAGCCAGTTAAACACATGGGCAGAGTATGCGCCGCGCATTGCCGGACTTCCTCAGTATACTGACGCTCAAGCAGTTCGCGTTTGTGCTGTTTTTTTTGCGCGTGGAGACATGCGCACCCTTGCTTTTCCAACCCAGTAGGATTAAATTTATTCGGGTCTGTTGGGAAATCTTCTATGCAGTTCTTCTAATCCGGTCTCACGCCTGCGCCGCAATGTTTCGGCGCGAACAAGCATTCACAAAACGAACGTTGCCCTTTGAAAAGAATCGTTCTTGGGGGGATAGCTTTGTGTACTTGTGCGTTAGCCGCACATGCGCAAACGTTGTTGCCTGCCTGCCGAAGCGCTCAGCACGCAGGCAGGGATTCACTTCGTGTAGCTGACTCGACGGCTATCTCCCTTGAGCAACGAATGGATGTTCAAGTATCGCGGAGTGAGAACTCGGACTATATTCCCGCATGGCACGACATGTTCACGCGTGTTCCGGGCGATTGGGGAAGATTTGTTGGCGACAATTTCCGTGTCGAAAGAATTCCCGCTATTGCCGGACTTGCCGGGCTGACTGCAGCGCTTATTATCGCTGACAACGAAACATGGAGTAGTACCAACCACTTCAGTAACGGTTCGGTGAGCAGAAAAGACGCAACGCAATTTTTTGTTGAGCTTGGCAACGGAAGAACAGTGCTTGCACTTGCCGGCGGTTTTGCGATCGCCGGTTGGACGTCGGACGATAATCGTGCCTTGCGCACGGCGAGTCAGTTGGTAGAGAGTTATCTTGCGTGTGGCATTACCGTTCAAGTGTTGAAGCACATAACCGGAAGAGAGAGACCGGAACGCCGAACGCGTCCACGCGGCAAGTGGGATTTCTTTCCTAACCAAGCGGCATATCATCGTTCGGTTCCAAAATTCGACGCGTTCCCATCAGGACATACTGCGGCAGCTATGGCGATGGTAACAGTGCTCATCGAAAACTATCCTGAAGCAACATGGTTGAAGCCTGTTGGCTACGGTGTTGTTGGTCTTGTTGGATTCGGGCTTGTTGCAAAAGGCTGGCATTGGTACAGCGACTTTCCGCTTGCGATTGTACTTGGGTACCAGTTTGGAAAACTTGCAGCGCATCCCGAAGGAGTTGATGTTGTAAAGGGAGATGAACAGAATTCAACTAAACTTACGGTAGCTCCGGCATTCGGTGTTGACGGCGCGGGCGTTACAGTTGCCATTCAATTCTGATGCTTAATTCTGAGTCCGCCGTAGGCGGACGAATGCCGACCCGAAGGGTTCCTTCGGAAAGGCATCCTCCTCACGAAGTGATGCCTTCGGCAGAAGGAGTCCTTCGGACCTTTGGGAGAATCTCACTGTCCGTTGATTTGGAAAGATGTTTTGTGAAGAGAGAGGATTTTTTAGAGGTATGAAAAGATTGTTTTTGTTATTGGGTGTAGTTGCATCTACACTCAGTGTAGCTGCAGAAAACATTCCGTTCAAACAACCTTCCGATTCAAGCGGGGTCGTTTCTGCGACTCCTGATTCATTGCATCTTTCATTCGACCTGAGGAAATCCTCCGACTTGAAATGGTACACCATGTTCGAGCGGATTCCCGGCGACTGGGTAACGTACGCAAACCGTTCGTTCCGCGAAGAAAAAATTCCTGAGATTGCAGGCATGACTGCACTCACGGCATTCGCAATTTGGACTGACCAGCCTGTATGGGAAGCCTCCGACCGCTGGTACAAAAGCTCGAAAGTTGTAAAGGACGTGAGCGACTTCTTCGAATACTTGGGAGATGGAAAGCCGCAGTTCGGACTCGCTGCTGCATTTGGGGCTGTCGGATTTTTTGCAAAAGATGACCGGGCATTGCGAACAGGAAGCCAGCTTGTTGAGACAATTCTCGCGTGTGGTATAGTAATACAAACTCTGAAGCATATCACAGGTCGCGAAAGTCCGCTCGTCTCATCGCGCATCAACGGGCGCTGGGTCTTCTTCCCGAATCAGCTTGAGTATCACAGGAAAGTGCCGTACTACGACGCCTTTCCTTCGGGGCACATCGCCACTGCGACTGCAACGCTCACTGTCGTCATGGAGAACTATCCTGAATGGAAGCCGTGGCTTCAGCCGCTCTCCTACTTTCTCATTGCAGGAATCGGTGTCGGGCTCTCCAACACTGGCATTCATTGGTGGAGCGACTTCCCGCTCGGCATCGCGCTCGGGTACGAGTTCGGCATGATTGCCGCGCATCCTGAAGGGCTTGATGTTGTGAAGTCGGACAAAGACAACTCTCCAAAGCTTACACTCTCTCCCGACATTTCTCCGATTCGGCAAGGTGTGACGGTATCGTTGCATTTCTGAGTGGAGACGTTCCCTGCCTTGCATTTTATTCCTCCATTCACCTTTATTCCAGTGTGAACCACAAATGCAATCCTTTCCAATGGCGCATCACAAACTTCATCCTAACCACACGTGGCGAGCGAAAGAAGGTCATCGTATCGTTGTTCTTGATCGGGGCGCAGTGCGCTTCGATATTCCGGAACAATGGGTTGTTATTCCGTCAGAAAAATTATTAACCATCTACGACAAGCAGCCGCCTGCCGACGATTGTCGCCTCGAAGTTTCGATTTTCAAAACGCCGCTGGTGAATTGGAACGGACTTCCTCTTTCCGCGCTGCTCACGTCCGTACTCAATTCTGAACAACGAACGCCAGACCAAGAAGTGCACAAACGGAAGCTTGGGGACAAGGAGCTCGCCTGGACGGAACTCGCATTCGTTGATCGGCAAGAACATCGGGCAGCCCGGTCGCGCATCTGTCTTGCCCGCGGCAGCGGCGTTCATTCGCTCTTGACGCTGGACTTTTGGGCGAGTGATGTCGAACCTGTCTCTCGCGTATGGGATGAGATTCTCGAGTCTCTTCAGCTTGAGAGATATGTTGAAGACCCAACGCGTGGACCTCAAGTCCATTGATACTGAGGAGGTTAACATGAAAGCGATGGTGTTGCACCACCTCTGCTCGCTCGAAACAGAAGTCGAGCCACTCCGGTTTGAACATCTTCCTATTCCTCAACCAAAACGAAACGAGATTCTTCTTCGGGTTGCTACCTGCGCCGTTTGCCACACCGAGCTGGATGAAATCGAAGGGAGAACCCCGCCGTCATTTTTTCCAATCATTCTTGGTCATCAAGTCGTTGGAAGAGTTGAGGCGTTGGGAGAGAATGCAACGCGCTTCAAAGCTGGAGACAGAGTCGGCGTCGCATGGATTTATTCTGCGTGCGGCAAGTGCAAGTTTTGTTTAGAAGGGAATGAAAATCTCTGTGCAGAGTTCAAAGCGACCGGCAGAGATGCAAACGGCGGCTACGCTGAGTATATGACCGTTCACGAAGACTTCGCGTATCCAATTCCAGAGATCTTCTCTGACTCAGAAGCTGCGCCCCTGTTGTGTGCAGGTGCAATCGGTTATCGCTCGCTTCGTCTTACCAATATCAAAGATGGACAACGTCTTGGGCTGACAGGCTTCGGCGCGTCAGCGCATCTTGTGTTGAAGATGGTGAAGCATCAGTTTCCGAACACGAACGTGTTTGTGTTTGCGAGAAGCGAGAAGGAGAGAGCGTTTGCGAAAGAACTTGGCGCAGTGTGGACTGGCGATACAGACAATCAATCTCCCGAAAAGCTCAACGCAATCATCGATACGACCCCGACATGGAAGCCGATTGTCAAAGCACTAAACAACTTAACGCCGGGTGGAAGACTCGTCATCAATGCAATCCGAAAAGAAGAATCCGACAAAGAGTATCTCACTACACTCAACTATCCAGCTCATCTCTGGATGGAGAAAGAAATCAAGAGTGTTGCAAATGTTAGTCGGACAGATGTGAGCGGCTTCTTGAAACTGGCGGCAGAAATTCCCATCAAGCCGGAAGTACAAGAGTTTCGACTTGAAGATGCGAACGAAGCGTTGATTGAGTTGAAGGAGAGAAAGATACGCGGGGCGAAAGTATTGAAGGTGATGTAGGGCGGGACGGCGTCCCGCCCCGCTACATCGAAGACGACTTGTGGAAGATTACCACATCGGTGTCCTTATCTGAGCAAAAGCATTTTCTTTGTTTGAGTGAACAAACCTGATTTCAATGTGTAAAAATACACCCCGCTCGTCAACCCGCTCGCATCAAACGTCGTCTTATACGCTCCCGCCTTCAGCTCTTCATTCACCAGCGTCGCCACTTCTCTTCCCAACACATCAAACACCTTCAGTGTAACGCGGCTGACTTCTGACTTCTGACCTCTGACTTCTGGTATCTGAAATCTGATCTCTGTCGTTGGATTAAATGGATTCGGATAGTTCTGCTCCAGCGAAAACTTCGCCGGCGCTTCTCCAGCAACTTCCTCAACAGCGCTCGGCGCATCGTTATACCCGAAGTAGAAGAGCATCATCATCTCGTCCGTGCTGAGCAGTCCGCCCTGAATCGGGTTTGGCGTAGGATTGTTGTACGTGACGATCAATCGAATGCTGTCTCCTGCAAGAAAGCGAAGGGGCGATCGAAACGAGAGCAAGGGTGGATGTTCCCAATCGTTCGTGTAGTACAATAACTCGCCGTTGTGTGCGCCGCCAACGCCTACCGCCCTGAACTCAATCATCCGCTGATGCGCGTGCGACCACATTTGCGTCATGTTGGTGTTCTGCGTGATGCGGAATGCTTTCGTGAGAGTTGTCGTTTGGTTCGGGGGGAGAAAAATATTGCCGTTGTTGCTGAAGTTGCCGCCTGTTGCGCGATGGACAACTGCGCTTGAGTCTATCGTGTGAAGGTTGATGTACACTTCACCCGTGCGGCTTTGCCCGGTGCGGTTGACGGAGTGAACATTGATATCGAATCCGGTTCCCGGCGGCAGCACGAGCGCGACCCCCGGAGGGAATGAGTACTCCAACTCGGGAGACTGCGTGCCGACAAAGTTCTGGGTTCCGAAAATTGCTCCCAGCTCAAAGATTGCAGGAAGCAGATTACCGAGCGAGTCGCGAATATCACGATAGACGTTGGGCGTTCGTGTTCCCGTCCCGATTGGATAATTGTACAGAATCATATGATGACTGCCGGAGCGATAGCGAATCTGATAGCGGCTTACGTAGAGATTGCGGTTCGTAGGATACGGGACGTAGTACAAGAACTCGCGATCATACAACGTCGAAGGCCAAACATTGAATGGTCCGAGATGAAGTTGGAATCCACTCGTTGGTGGAGGAAGCGGCTCGAAGTTGAGAACGAATCGCGTCGTGTCGTTGAAGAGTGTGGTATCCGCCCCCGGAACGACTCCGGTTTCCGGTGCGCCGCCGCTAATCCACCGGTTGATGAACGAAAGCTCGCCCATGGTGAGGAAGGGAAGTCCGAGCGGCATAATCGATCCGTAGCCGGACGGAAGATTCGGTGAGTTCGGCGCATTCACTTTGTGCCAGAAGTAACTCTTCGCCAAGCCCGTCAGTCCACCTACAGTGCTGACGCGGACTAACGTATCCGCTTGCGCTGCGGTGTTGTACGGGCGAGCGTTGATGAGTTTGCGATAGGCAGAATCTGCTGTGAGAATCAATCCTGTTTGCACGGCTGGGGGATAACCGCCGACCGCGTGACAATTGATGCACGAGCGATTGAGAACGCGTTGCTGAACGGTTTGCCATGTTGACGGTGGTTGAGCGGAGAGCAGCAATGGAGTTGCAAGTACAAACGCTGTGACTATCAGCCTCCGCATAATTTTCCTTGATGAGATTTGAGAATGAACAAACATTGCGCAAACAGGAAAGGAAGAGAATGATTCTGAAACAACTGGTGGCAGAATTCTGGTCAACGTTCTCGCCGAGGCTTTGGTTGTGCTATCCCATTTGCGCGTTTGCGCTTTCGCGCATCGTATGATTTGAAATCAATCCAACCCTTGCGCTCATCAAATATGATCCGGAACTGAGAGAAGATATCAACTCTGCCGAGCAGGAGTGGGACATCTTCAACGAGCGCCCATGCAACCCGGGCTGCGATTTCCTTACCATCCAAAACAAGGACAATCTTCTTCAAAAGGTACGGAATCCCACCCCCGGAAATTCCTCGGAGCTCTCGGATGATGAATGCTGCAAACCTAACGCTCTTCCGAATCTCAACGGAATCATCGTCAGGTCAGCGCCTGAATCAATATACATTGGCGCTTCGACCTTGAGATCCCCGTTCACGAAGATGACATTTGCGACTGGACGAGCAATTGTTCCGAGCGAGCCCGTTTCTTTCCGGTAGCGATATCGGATCATAATACCATCATTCGTTCGTCCGGGATTTTGGCGACGAACGGAGTTATTGAAGGATACTTTTCTCGCGCCTGCGCCAACATTTTTTCTATATCAAATCCTTTTGCTACCACTTTTCCCTTGACCAGAACGACATACTGGTTCGCCAAGCTCTTTTTGTCGAGTGCGAGAAATGCCTTGAAATTTTTGGACATACAACTTCCTCGGAAATCCGAAAGTCTGAACGAGATACGTGATACTTATTGCTGACCAAATGTACGCGGCTTTTCTGCAAAGTGCAAGGCTGGCACTCCGATGCGTACAAACCTCAAACGGATACACTCATCCTCACGTTACCAATTCGTTTCCTTATTTTGTCCTTCAGTTCAATCATCTTGTCATGCAGTTCCTCTTTGAAATGTTCCATCTCGCGCTTGAATCGGTCTGCTTCGCGTCGGAGCTTTGCTCCCTCTTCCGGCGTGTACAAATCAATCACGACGTCGTCATCCCAATCATGTCCCATGTCGAAACGGTGGAAGCTAAAGTCGCGCTCGCTGGCTTCGTCAATTGTAAGAGTAAGCTTTTGCGTGCTGCCTTTGCGGAGAACTTCGAACTCTGCCTTCTCTCCGTCCTTGTAACCATCAAGCGCGTGGTAGATGTCATCGACGTCTGCAATTGTTTCCTTACCGATCTTCACGATCACATCACCCGCTTTGAAGCCGGCTTTCTCTGCCTCACTGTTGCGCTTCACGCTCTTCACCAACACGCCTCTGCCGTTCGGCGCGCCAAAGTATTCCCCAAGCTGACGATTCAAATCTTCCATAGTCAATCCGTACAGTGTTGATGATCGCATGATAGAAATATGCGGCTCGACGTGAATGCGCGGCACAGGCGGAACGTTGAATGAGTAGACTCGCGGTTCACGCGGCATCTTGCCGACAGTTGCTTTCAATATTTTCTTGTTCCCATCTCGTACTACGGCAATGTTGACTTCAGTGCCGGGCTTCGTCCTTCGAACTTCACCGATGAGATCGTTGTTATCATATATTTTCTTTCCATCATACTCGACAATAACGTCGCCTTCCTTGATGCCAGCGTTTTCGGCGGGGCTGTCGCTCGTAACGCCTGTTACGAACGCGCCTTCTTCTGCCTTCAGATTCTTTCTGCGTGCGAGCTGAGGCGTAACGTCATCCACCGAAACGCCGAGCCAGCCGCGGTCTTTGTTGTCAATGAACACAACGGTTGAGTGCGAGCTTTGTCTTTCCGAACTATGTCCGCATGCAAGCAAAGCAGTTGCAAGCAGGAGAACCAGAACGAGAAGGGTTGTCACATTTTTCGTATTCATGTCTTCCTCCTTATTTTTTGGTTTCAATTCTCACAAGCAGATGGGCTCCACCTCTCATAGCCGGTAGACCGAAGGTGGAGTCCATCTTCATTATTTCAACACTCCATTACTCCACCGTTAGCATCTCGAATGGCATTGAGACCCTTCGCTTCGCTCTCCGAAGGAGTCCTATGGACAGGGTTGAGAGGTGACCATTACTTACTCTTCAAAATCTGCATCAATGCCGCTCGCGACTTCTCATTGCCGATATTGCCGAGATAGTACACCGCGTCGCTGCGCAGCTCATAATTCTCATTTGTTGTCGCTACCTTGACGAGAAAGTCCACAGCTTTGTCGTTGCCGACATCGGCAATTGCATAGAGTGCGGATTGGAGTTGTTTCTCGCGCTGCTTTGGATACGCATTGAACAGCGTCATCAGCGCATCAACCGACTTGTTTTTTTCAGATCCCAAATCGGCAATGGTATGAATTGCGACGATCTGAATTTCCTCACTCGCATCAGTCTTCGCGACATCGACGAGAATCGGCAGAACATCGAACTTTCGGAAATCTTCCAGCGACTCAATGGCGGTGAGGCGCATGATTTCCGGCTGCGATTTATCGAGGGCAACTTCTTTCAGTGTGGCAAATGCCTCCTTATCGTTCTCCGACCCACCAAGCGCCCGCAATGCATCCAGCTTGATGCGCGTCTGGGGATCAAGCTTCTTTTCTTTGTCATCTTCCCCAAACAGGGTCCATGCTTTTGGTGCCCTAAGAAGATTACGTAAGCCCGACCTGCGCATCTGGAGTTCCACGTCGCGCATCGCTTTCTCACTTGCGCGCATCGTTGAACCATAGCTGTAGCTGTACGCACGGGGTGCGGTTCTCACCTTCACATTCTTTCCATCCGGCGTGACTACGATATTGACGTTGTCGTTCATGTCCGCCACGGCGTCATCAATGTAGGTGCTCCCCGGAAAATCCTTGATGAATTTTTCATATGTCTCAATTCCCTTCTTGGAATCGAGACGCTTTTGCGCGTATGCAGACCAATATGCGGCGTCATCCAAATACTCACTCTTCGGATATTTCGTTTTCACCTCAGCGAGCTTCTTCATCGCTTCGCTCCATTTATCGTCAAGAATGAGAGCGTAGCCTTCCTTGTAGATCTTGTACGCGGGGTCCTTTTCGTTGTCGCCTGGCACGAATGCTTCTGTGAGAAGGTGATATGAAGAAGTAGACGCTCGCGGCGTTTGGCTGTACACGGCAGTTACGGTGAGCACTGATGCAATACCTGCCAACGCCCAACATATTCTTTTCATTGTATTCTCCTTAGTAGATTTTCTCTGTTGAATTCGTCCGGTTCGTATTGTATGATCCTTCCGCCATTCGAATCTTGAAAAGCAAATTTTCCTGATTGATGCCGCTGCGAATCATCTCGACATTTGGCAAGTCGTTCGTCTCTTCTAAGTTTGCCAGCTCGATGAGAATCTTTTCCAAATCTTCAACAAGCCTCGCCGAACGTCCATCCATCGCCTGCTGCTTCAGGTAGCGGGCTTCGTGAATCAACTCGCGTGAAACTTTACGCTCCACGCTCAAATCAATGTTCTGTTCATCATTCATCTTCATGTTGGCAATGCCGACAAGCAGGGTTTTTGATTTGCGAAAATATTGGCTGATGCGCTCTTGATTCTTGTAATGTATGAGAACAATGGTCGAATCAATCGTCTGCGGCTTAGCATCAGCAACTTGTTGCTTCTCTGCAGGCTGCCATCGAAACAAAACAACTGCAAGCACTACTGCGGCGAGCGAGCCGCCAATTGCATACGCGTAACCCGGGCGGAACGTGAAGAACGTTCTCATCTTCTCATACACCTCAGAGAAGAACAACGGCTTCGGCTGTGTGTGCAAGCGAATCACACGCTCAACGTTGTTTGCAACCGAATTCCAAAACGCTTCATCCTTCGCATCGCTCGGTTGCGTTGATGGATGGGGAAGAAGCGTAATTGCCTGCTGAAGTTCTTTCAAATCGTCTGTACAACTTTTGCAGGATGAAAAATGCTGTTCGACGTTGCGACGAGCGTCGTCGTTCAGCAAGTTCATTGCATAGTCGTAGAGTTGATTTTTTGTGTCTGAATGTTTGGTCATGCTTTTCTCTTCTCTATATCAGTCCTTCATCGTTATCCTTCGACTCCGTGCCGATTTTGAAAAGCAAATCGGCACTGCGCTCAGGATGACGCGATTCATTGTAAATATGCTAATTTGCTCTTCATCTTCTTCAATCCTCGGAACAAATGTGTTTTCACTGTCCCTTCCGAGCACTGCAAAATATTGCCCACTTGTTTTGTGGAAAGACCGTTCAAGTGGCGGAGAATAACGACTGCTCGTTGCAGCGTTGGCAATTCGTGCAATGCCCGTTCGACGTGCGCTTGCCGCTCTTGCACAATGACTGCGTCGTGATGGTCTGTGTCTGCAAGATGTTGTATCTCTTGAACACGAACCTCACGCTCCACTTTGATTTTGTTCAACCGTTTCTTCGTCAATGCAATGTTGACCACAATGCGATGTAACCATGTACCGAACTCTGCCTCACCACGAAACGAAGGAAGCGCAGCATGAACTTTCACAAACGCTTCCTGGGTAATATCTTCAGCATTATCATGGTCGGCAACAAAACGAAACGCAACATTATATGCTTGCTCCATATAACGCTGCATGAGAAGGCGAAACGCATCATGATCTCCCTCCTTCGCTTGTTGAATAAGTTGCTGGTCATCGGCAGCCGCCATGTGTATTCCGGGATGGTAGTGTTTCTGTTAATTAGATGACCAGTAGTCGCGGTCGGTTGACAACGCTTAGAGATTTTTCAACTGCGTATCGGAAGAAAGCCGTTGCCTGTGGAGATACGAGGTGAAGGAGGGGCGAGTTTCGTTGATCTATTAGAAAGTTATGTAATAAATCCAGTAAAGAAGGGGAATGAGGACACCAATGCCGGCGAGCCATTTGCCCCAGACCGGAGATTCCGTAAATCAACGTCATTGCAACGACGAGATAGCCAGTGTCACGATGCAGAATGTTATTCCACTTGCGCCATTTGAAGGGAGCCATGAAGAAAGATCTTTGTCACGTTTTGGGGATATTTATATTTCTGCAAGTATTCTCCTCATGACAACAAAGGTGCTTTCTATACTGTCGAGTATGATGTCTTCGTATGTCTGGAAAGGGAGGGTCGGGTTGTAATTTTCCTTCAATGTCTTCGTCATTTCACCAGAAGCTAATCCGACCTTCTCAATGATGGTCGCCTCGAACCCTGCAAACAATTCGAGATAGAAATTCTCTAACAATCTGTCTTGAAGATTATCGAAATAGTCCTGAACGTCTTTCGTATAGTCCGCAGTCTTTTTTCCAAGAATCGGAAGACTGAATTCATTCACATATTTCTGGTTGGCATTGGTGAGGACAAACGCCTTGTTGCAGATAGCTCTGATAGCCTTGTAATTGGTAAGCGTTTGTTCGAGTCTCTCTGTCATCTCAAATCGAAATGTTTTCGATCCAGCCTTCGACAAGTTGTTCAAGACTTTCTTTTGTGAATTCTGTTCTTCTTGACTTGTCTTCAAAGGGAGACAAAAACCATTTTTCTTCGCCTCCCGTTGTTTCCAAAAGAACCAAAATGTACTTGTCTATTTTTCTTCCTCTGAGATAGACGTCAATCCTACCTTTTCCCCCAACAATGTTTCTTCCCATCGGTTCAAACACAAGTCTGTTGGTTCCAAACTCATATTCAAGTTGCGTCGCTTGATAGTCACCGAGAAATTCCTCGCTAATCGTCTTTTGTGTCTCGATGGGTTTAATGAGTCCGTCCTGAGCGTAAGCGCTGAACCAGCTTTTTGTTTGATTCAGAACATCGTTGACTTTCTGAATCCATTCCTTTTTTCTCTGTTGCCAGTCAATCTGATTACCTGTCTGGCTCGCCTTGAGTTTTTCGAGTTTGACCTTAAGGCTCATAGATGTACCTTTTTTGTCTGTTGAGTAAAGTGAATTTCTCCGCAATCGAATGAAAACCTCTGGTTATTTTATCACCGCGCCTTCGCCTTTGATCTGCACAACAGACTTCGTTCCTTCTTCTTTCGCATGAGCCTCGCCCTGTTTGACCAAGTCTTCCTTCGAATACGTCTTGACCGAAACAACTCCTTCGACAAGCGCTGTCTTTCCTTTTGCATCTAACGGGAAAACAATAACGCCGTCATCCACTTTGAACCGGATGCTTTCAAATTCTTTATCGCTCGCAACTTTAATCCAGCAGCCGCGTTCTTTGCAGACGTCAACAACTGCTCCTTCAACCAAAACTTTCTTGCCGGCAAACTTCTCCGGGTCGGCGAGGATGTCGGAGACTTTTGTTTTCTCTTTGACCGTCAGCTTCTTGCCGTAATTCTTTGGTGCGGCGAATGCGATAGCACAGATGAGCAAGAGAGTGACAAGTGATGCAAGTTTAGTGAGCTTCATGTTTTGATCCTTTCGTTGAGATGAATGATGCTGATAACAATCTACAAAGAAGATGAGAATTTCTCCAGACATTAACGGTGGACATTCCCCAAATCAAGAAAAGGAAGAAGCCTGCCACAAAGACACCAAGACACAAAGGTTTCACAAAGTTTTTTTTCGGGGTTGAATTCTCGGTCATACTTATCCTGCAATAGATACCATGACTCAAAAGAGTATTTTCTTCGTGAATCCTTAGTGACTTAGTGTCTTTGTGGCTATTTTTTGTTTTCTATTTTCGGGAATCTCCAAACTAACGGACGAGAAGCATCTTTTTCGTGTCAACAAAGCTTCCGCTGCGGAGTTGATAGTAATACACGCCGCTCGAAAGCTTATCGGCGTTGAATTCAATTTCATACTTGCCCGGCGCTTTCACTTCGTTCACCAGCCCAGCAACTTCTCTTCCCAACACATCAAACACTCGGAGTGAAACAAATCCGAAATCGGCAATGCGAAATCCGAAATGCGTCGTTGGGTTGAATGGATTCGGATAATTCCGCATCAACTCAAACGCTGCCCGCCTGCCGGCGGGTTGTGTTTCTCGAACGTCAACCGTCGGTTCTAAGCTAATCTTGAACGCGCTGCGTCCATGTGTCCATACAACAAGCATTCGTGTTGGATTGTGAAGCGTCAAATCGTGGCAGGGAACGTTGGTGGGGAATCCATTTCCGAGCACATTCCAGTTGTTGCCGAGATTCGTTGTGTACATAACGCCGATGTCGGTTGCAATGTACAGCGTACGAGCATCGCCCGGGTCAATGACGACCTCGTTGATTGGCGCGTCGGGCAAATTGCCTCGAATGGAATTCCAGCTTGCGCCGTAATCGGTTGTTCGATAGATGTGCGAGCCGGTGGAATCAACTTTATAGCCCGAAAGCGTAACGTAACAGACATTTGCCGAGTCGGGATGGATGGCAACTCGTGTGACCCACCGGTGAGGAAGACCCGCGTTAATGCGTGACCAATTCCCTCCACCGTTCGTTGTTACCCACACATTTGCATCGTCCGTTCCACAGTAGATGACATTCGAATCGGACTTTGCAACATCAACAGTTGTGATTGTGCCGAGCAATTGCACGTGCCCGCTTGTCAAGTCCGGGCTAATGACCGTCCACGACTGCATGCCGTTGGCTGACTTGTGAATCTTATACGTTCCGCAGTACAGCGTCAACGGGTTGTTCTTGTCCATCACGAACGGGGTCATCCAGTTTGTGTATTGGAGATCAAGCCCCGCAGTTGCTCCAGAAAAACTCGCGCCGCCGTTCAACGATCTGCCAATCCCGCCGTACTGCGATGACGCGTACACACGCTGCGAGGTCGTGTAATCCACCAAACAATAAAACCCATCGCCGCCATAAATATCAATCCAATTATTCAGTCTACCGTTTGTTGTGCGAACTGTCCCGTTGTCTTGCGTTCCGCCGAGAATAACTGCCGGGTTGTTGTAGTCAATTTCACCTGCGTAGAATTGTGTTATCGGGAGAGAATTGCTGTAACTCCAATTCACTCCGCCGTTCGTCGAGTAGTCAACGCCTCCGTCGTTTCCCACGACAATAAAGTTCGGGTTTGATGGCGCGAACGCAACTGCATGTTGATCGACATGAGAAGTTGCAAGTGTTGAGAAGCTGACACCGCCATTCAACGAGGCGTGCATGCTCAATCCTCCGCAGATGACATGATCAGGATTCGAAGGATTGGCGCGGCATATCCGGTTGAACCACGCGTAGTTTGACGAACTCGCGACGGAAGAGTTGATGAGCGACCAATTGGTTCCGCCATCAGTGGATTTGTACAAGCCGCGCGAGTTGCCGTTCGCAAATGCTGTAAGTGCGTAAAGAACTTGTGGATTCGAGCGCGAGACATCCAGCGAAATTCGTCCGAGCGTCGGTTGGTTTGATGGAAAACCTCCAGAGACGACGTTCCATATCGCGCCCGCATTTGTGGAAACGTAAAGCGCAGTCATCGGCCCGCCGTACTTTATGTAGTCTTCACGTCGCTGTCGTTCCCACATCGCAGCAAAGACCTTTGAAGGGTTCGCCGGATCGAGCGCAACATCAATTGCGCCGACAGAGTCGGCGATGAATAGTGAGCGAGTCCAATGCAAACCGCCGTCTGTAGATTTGTAGATACCGCGTTCATCATTCTTTCTTCGCAATGAACCAACTGCGGCAGCGTACAATTCCTGTGTGTTCAAAGGATTGATTGCAATATTCCCGACGCTGAATGATTGTTCGAGTCCGACAGAAAGCCAGCTTGCACCACCGTTTGTTGACTTGAACACCCCTGTTCCCGGATAATAGCTGCGTAGCGAGTTCTGTTCTCCCGTTCCACAATAGATGATATTGGGGTTGAGCGGATCAATTGCCAACGCTCCGACTGAAGAAGTATTCTGATTGTCAAAGACACTTGTCCAGCTCTGGCAGAAGTTCGTGGACTTCCAGACGCCGCCGTTTGCGCAGCCGACATACACGATTTGCGGATTGGAAGGATGGATTGCGATGGCGGTGATTCTTCCTTCAACATTTGTCGGACCGGCGAGTGTCCAGTTTGCATTTGCAAACCGATTGCCGACAGACATTCTATTCTGAACGTAATTCAGTGCCTGGAGATATTCTTCATGAGGAATTTCGTTGAACGGGTACGCACGCTGGCGCTCGAACCACTCATCCGCGGGAACAGATTTGTTCGCGGATGATGCAACGCTGTAATAAACGACAGAAGTTGTGTTGACGAGAAAGCTTGCTGCAAAAATTGCCGCAGCGAAACAGAAGGGAAGGATTGTCTTCATCCCTGTGTCCTCCGTGAGTAAGACGATCTTGGATGTTCTCTGGCTGTAACCTACGAAGGATAGACTCAGTATTCAAGCGCAGAACAAAGCACTCTCAATCAGATAAGAAAAAACGCTGACAACATCTCGTGCTGCCAGCGTTTTGTCTCTTCGAACAAAAAATCTCTTATGCTTCAACAGTCTTCTGTTCTTTCGTCGCTGTCGTTCCAAACACATAATCCCAAATCGGCGTGCTCACACCGAAGCGTGTGTGCGGGTCTTGATAATGGTGCAGCATGTGGTACTGTTTCAAGAACAACCAGAACGGCGCCTTCATGGAGAAGTGATGCGATGCGTAGTGCCACGAATCGTAAATCATGTATCCGAGGATGAAGCCGGCAAAAAACGCCGGCGTGTTCGTCGGACCGAGCACGGCGATGAACAGCACGTAGAAAAGTGTCGCCAGCGGAATGCTGACAACCGGCGGCAATACCAACCGAAGCGAATCATTCGGATAATCGTGGTGAACACCATGCATCATGAAGTGCAGGTACTTTCCCCACTTGCTTGTCGGCTTATAGTGGAACACGAAACGGTGAAGCAGATATTCGGTCAACGTCCAGAAGAACAAGCCGGCGAAAAATAAACCGACGATGCTTCCATCGGAAAGAACGGGATTAACTGCTGCCTGATACAAGCTGTACGACATGACCGGAATGAAGATGATGAGCGGCACGCTCGGATGAACGTGCGAGAACACTTCGAGAAAATCACTTTTGAAGAGACGGGCGGACTCGTCTTTGTTTGAAACGTAGTTTTTGGTTGCCATGGTTACCTCACAGAAGAATTTCTATATGAAACTGCGATAAGATATGGATAATGGGAGAAAAACTCAATTTCATGCTAATGATTGACGCGGCACAGTCCGTACCCAACATCCAAACTGTTTTAGCTCTTCCATACGACACGACCAGACGAGTTCGCCGTTGTACAGCGTCATATCCGGACAGCCATCGCACATGTTCTGCAATCCGTTTTCTAAAAAGTCTACAGGCTGAATTATCATAACAGATTGATAGTGGAGTCCTTTGAATAGACGAACAGGATTTGCAAGCGCGGAGGTGAGGTAGCGCGCTGCTGTGCTGCGAACCCCTGAGTCGATTGCCGAGAGCAATAGCATCGTGCGCCCCATGCTTGTCAGTCGCGGCTTTGCGTACGCAAGATAGCGACCCGTCGTCAGGTGATGAACTGTTTGGATGGTTTCCAAAAACTTCGGACCGACGTAGCCATAGATTTTCTCTTTTGTACCGATGCGACCAGTAAGGAGCCACTTGAATGAGTTCGGCTTCTCTGTTCCATTCAGATATGCACACGGAGTGAAGTTGGGAAATCGCTTCCGTATCTCGGCGACAACGTCGGTGGACTTCATGTCAATCTTGCGTTCGTGCGTTTCTGAATAAACCAGCTTGCCCATGTCAATCTTCTGCCCACCGGCATACCAATCAAACGGTAGCTGCGGCGCAGCGGCACGATAGAGGATAAACACCATCACGTGCACGATGTCGATATGCTTTGCCGCCCATTCGACGAGATCGGGTGTGTAATGAAGCGTGTCTTCATACACAGTAGAGTTAAATGCGCAGGAAAGATTTCCAGCCTCTGCAACCATCTCGGCATAGTAAAGCCGTAACTCATTCAGGTCGAGCTCATTTTTGTCTTTCCATTTTGGCCGCCCCTGTTTGCTGTCGATATGAAACGTGAGACCGAAAAGCCCTGCGTTCTTCAACTCGCGTAACAAGTCCTTCGTCAGCAATCCGCCGTTGGTGTTGATGATCGGCTTCGAGCCTTTCTTCGCAATCATGCTCACAATCTCAACTATTGACGGATGCATCAATGGATCGCCGCCTGCAATGGAAATACCATCTGCGTTGCGCAGCGTGCGGAAAAGGTCTACTTCCTTCTCCACCAAATCCAGCGGCTTGTGACTGCTCTTCACATTCTCCCTGTAGCAGCCATCGCATGCAAGGTTGCACGCAGATGTCGGCTCGAGCCATGAGATTGCGTTGTCGGGAAGCGACCAGGGCAAGCGATACAGTTCACGATGGTTGATGGTATTATCCGTAATCATGTGGTGCTCTCCTCTTGTTTTTTCCGGTAAGGTATTGGTTTAGTACGTCTCTGTTCTAACGCGATTGACATGCATTGCTCGTAATCGCGAGGTATATTGATATTCATAAGCGGGTGGACATGATTGTGCTGTGTGTCGAGTGGCTGTGAGAGGATTCTTGTATGCAGCTTCTTCAAGCACGCCCGGACCGAATACCGTCCCTGCTGGAGTTGTTTTTCGATCACCGGCAGACAGCTTTTCTTATACAGCCCACATAGTGGCTCAAGACTGTTGCCTCCCAACACCAACGTTACGTCATTGTGACGCTCACGGGCGATGACGTAATGAATGAATGTCGGGCTAAGAAACGGGATATCACACGAACTGATGAAGACTGCATTGCTGTCTGCTTCGGTGAGCGCTGTCTGAATGCCCGCGAGAGGCCCGCAGTCTTTGTACCGATCTTTGTAGATTGGCAGCTTAAGAAATTCATACTGTTTGGCGTGATCGGAAATAATGATCACCCGTTCAAACACTGTCTTCAATGTGTTGGTAATGTGCTCAATGAAGGGTGCCCCATCGAGATCAAGCAACGCCTTGTCTCGTCCCATCCGTGAGCTTTTTCCGCCGGCAAGTATAGCGCCCGTGATGTTGGCTCGTTTGTGCATTGTAGTTTTCCGAGTTTCGATTTCCTTCGACAACACTGATTCAGTCCAAAACTTCCTCGATTGCTCCACGTCTTTCAAATCGAATGGCTGAAAGTCGAGTTAGTACCTTAGCTGCTAAATACTTGCAAAAAAAACAAAGATCTCTTGACAAGATGAAGACTTACCACTCCCGAAGGTCCTTCCGAAAGAATCCTTCGGGAGTGGTTAAAGCTTTTCCTATTAAGTTGCGGCTCTGCCCCATTGCGAGATATAGCGTACAGCAATTTACGAAATGAAGTAATTCAGTCACAACTGATTATCCACCGATTGCCACCATCGCACGGTCTTGTGTAACAAGCCTGTAGAATCTTGTTTTCTCAGCAAGATTTTCCAAGCCAAACAGGAAAAGCGAAACCATCCCGCTTTGCGGGACACAGATGCACACAGATGAGACTTCAACGTAAGGGTTGAATGTTGCTCGCATTGAACTCATAAAAAAACAATCTGTGGAAATCCGTGAAATCTGTGGTTCAGTTTTTCTTTGGTTGCGGCTCTGCCGCGCTGTGTTCTCAGCAAGTCCTCTGTATCGGGATGCTGTTTCCACTTCTGTACGACTGGCAATCGTACCGCCGACTCGATAATGTCGCGGCTCGCACCTAAGCGAAGCAGTTGCGAAGCTTGCCATCGGCAGTCAATCGCAAGCGGTTGAAGCTATGGCAGAAATGTTCAGTCAATGTCGTGATGAAACCAATGATTGTGCCGCTGCCTTCAACCCGGAATTCTTTCGCCGGACCTTCGAGTGAGACATTGCGTTGCGTCTTGTTGCACCCTCACTTCGTTCATTGCCTCATGCGCGACGCACCCGTCGCAGCCAAACGACTCTGGCGCGAGACTTTCCATCTTCACCGGACCGGCGACTTTCCCTAATGTTACTTTAAGGTTTCGGGCTTCGCTGTCGATGAAATATTCGGTGAAGCGTCCCAACCACGTGTAGAAAGGACTCGCAGTTGCGTTGGAGAGAATGTTTGAGAACACCGACACCCACCGGCCGAGATGATCCTGCAGAAACTTGCGCTGTGTGTCAATGCACACCTCAAGATGCTCGCTCTCGCCGTGCTCGCGGGCGTACGCTTCATGCAGTGCAACGTAGGACATGAACTCCAATTCCATACTGATGAAGTCAACGCGTTCGGTGTCCGTCGCTGAAGGTTCGAGCCCGTAAGCAGAATAGAAGCCTGCAATGTCCGCCATTGCATCGGTTTTTTGAAACACATTCTCATGTCCGAACTCCGTTTCGTACGGCGGACACTTTGCCGACCCGAGGTGTGCAAACAGTCGGTTGTACTCTGCTTCAAGCGCGTCTCGACTGTTGGTTGTGCACAACTGAGCGCGGGCGGCTGCGAACGAGTCTGCATGCTGCTGTAACTCCCCGTCGTCGGAATGAAGCGCGAACAATTCTTGAAGCGCATCTTCGTACGCGGAGCTTCTGACAAACTTGAGTACCGGCTCTGTTGGGTACCGAAACGATTTCGCAAGCAGCCGGTACAGGGATGCACGCGTGAGCGCGGTCTGGACTGCAAGTTCAGTTTCAGCAATTGTTGGTTGTGTCATGATCGTGTTAGCTCCGTTGTTCGGTGTGGGACAAATGGCACTATCGCAAGAGCAGCATCTTCCTTGTTTGAGCGAACCCGGACGATGTTTCGAGCCTGTAGAAATAGATCCCTGAGGACAAACCGGCTGCATCAAGAGTCACACGATGCGTTCCGGCAGCGAAGCGTGTCTGCTGAACCAAGGTTTTCAGTTGTTCCCCCAACGCGTTGTACACAGTCAATGAAACAGTGCTTGTTACAGGGAGATCAAATACAATTTCTGTCGCTGGATTGAACGGGTTGGGGTAGTTCTGGTGCAACGCGAACTGTTGAGGTCTGGCTCGTGTCTCAGCGACGTCATTGGGGCTGCCGATACTAAACGCACTGTCACTCAAATCTGTTACAGTTGTATAATCAAGACTTGATATTTTCATGTGTGCCGCGTTCGTTGCAGGTCCTGATACAACCCACGTCTCCCGGCCGTCGTTGAGCGTGTTATCGAACAGTGCGACAAACGTGGCTCCTCCATCGCGTGAAATCTCAATGCGCACGTTGCCCGTCATGAAGCGTGATGTCCACGCAATCGTGTGTGTGTCACCAATAGCCCAACGCTCGCCTCCGTTCGGACCAACGATGCTGAGCGTTCGCTCAGCAATGCCGAACGCCTTTCCGGTATGCTGCTCGCCGTCCGTCACCGTCAACGTATAGCTGCCTGATGGAGGGGACGTTACGAAGAGATTTTGAGAAGGAAGGGACGGGATAACCGTGTAATTGCCGGCACCGAGCAACGTAAACTCGTAATCGCCCAAAAGGCTCGTTGATGCAGAATCTGTTCTCGCGCCGGTTAAACGCACACGCCGGTTACGAAGTCCAGTCTCACCGGAATCACGAACGCCGTTGCCGTTGAGATCATGATATACCTCGCCGCTAATCCGACCGGGGAATTGAAGTTTATAGATGCCGTCGCCCTGAAGGGAGAGCACAGACATAGTATCGAGTATACAAAGAGCGTGATTGGAAGACGAGCCGAAGCCTTGATACGTTCGTTCCCATGTTACTCCTCCGTCACGCGAAATATATGCGCCGCCGTCGGTGGAGAATGAATGTCCCCACGTGTTGGTAACGACATAATTTGGATTCTCCGCTGAGATAGCAACGCCCCACATATTCTTGCCATTGAATTGTGGGATAAGTTGCCACGTTTCACCATAGTTGGTTGTTTTGACAAGACCGCCGCCGCCGCCAAATTTTGTTCCGAACGCAATGGCAGGGTTCTGGAGGGTCAACGCACTCGCAGGGACCTCGCC